>JABAHS010095082.1_pt1 | contig 134336 bp, 127 predicted proteins | sample 7062111 | NCBI WGS metagenome assembly JABAHS01 (sample SAMN14534600, study PRJNA622989) | marine sediment metagenome | biome: marine biome [ENVO:00000428]; feature: marine pelagic biome [ENVO:01000023]; material: deep marine sediment [ENVO:00002113]; isolation source: pool of 4 deep marine... | reverse complement strand
GGTAGGCCAGGGGGAGGGGAAGTAATGTCTGACCCTACTTTTTCCAACGCCGCGGGTACGGGCAGACCCGCGGCCGCAGCCGCGGAACGGCGAGAAATGCGGGCTACCGGCTGACCGGGGCTCGGTGACCAACAGTGGCGGCGCCCTTCAGGAGGCGCGCGAGGAGTCCGTCTCGACGTCGGAGCGCTCGCGCTCGTGCTCTCCCACGTCCTCGATGCCGGAGACGCGCAGCAAGTGCAGCCGGCGCTTGTCGGCGCGCAGCACTCGAAAGTGGATCCCGTCGATGACCCGCGTTTCATCGCGCCGCGGTACATAACCGAACGCTTTTACCACCAGCCCACCGATGGTGTCGAACTCCTCGTCGCTGAAACGCGTGCTGAAGTACTCGTTGAAGTCCTCGATGGGCGTCAGGGCCTTGACGGTGTACTCGCCGCGCCCTATGCGCTTGATGTATCCGCCCTCCACCGCATCGTGCTCGTCGGAGATCTCTCCAACGATCTGCTCGAGGACGTCCTCAATGGTCACCAATCCCGCCACTCCCCCGTACTCGTCCACGACTATGGCCATGTGATTGCGGCTCGCGCGGAAGTCAGGCAGCAACACGTTCAGTCGCTTGCTCTCCGGAATGAACACTGCGGGCCGCAACACCTCGCGCATCTTGAACGCGGCACCGTTCTCGCTTGCGAAATACCCGAGAAGATCCTTGGCAAGCAGTATGCCGACCACCTCATCGCGGCTGTCTCCGATGACCGGAAAGCGCGAGTGACCCGAGTCGATCACCTTGTTGACGAACTCCTCAGGCCGAGCGTCGCGTTCCACCACGGCCATCTGCGCGCGCGGAATCATGATGTCGCGAACCTGCATCCGGGAGACGTTCAGCGCGCCTTCCATGATGGCAAGCGCCTCCGCGTCCACCAAGCCACGGCGCTCCGCGTCGCGCAGCAGATCGACGAGCTGCTCGCGGTCGCGTGGCTCCGCTTGAAAGGCCTGGCTCAGCCGCTCGAGCCAGGACCGACTGTTGGGACTACTGCCGGGTTGGTCGTCGCTCATGTCTGCACGCTCGGCTGGTTGTAGGGATCGGGAAAACCCAGCCGGGCGAGAATCGCCACCTCCAGAGATTCCATGATTCGCGCCTCCTCCTCCCGTTCATGATCATACCCCAAAAGATGAAGCACACCGTGCACGACGACATGGGCCCAGTGCGCTCTGGGGTCCACACCCTGTTGCACCGCCTCGCGCGCCACCACCGGCGCGCACACCACGACGTCGCCGAGAAGCGGGCAGGGAATATCCGCGGGCGGCTCAAAAGGAAACGAAAGCACGTTGGTCGGACCGGCGCGGTGGCGGTAAGTCTCATTGAGCCGCGCCGCCTCTGCCTCGTCCACGACGCGCACGGTCAGCTCGACGCCCTCTTGTTCTCGGCCGAGCGCGGCCGCCGCCCAGGCGGAGAGCGCATCGGTCCGGGGCATATCGGGACCCTCGCACGCGTATTGCACGTCGATGCTCACGGCGTCCGGGCTCGGTGAGCGCGATGACACCTTCGTGGGCGCGAACATCCTCACTCGATCCGCACTCGTGCCGCGCTCACTTTTGTCTCGACTGTCCGGATGCGGGAGGCGATCGGTTCGGTACGGCATGCTCGTGACGCTCATAGGCATCGAGGATGCGTGCCACCAACGGATGCCTCACTACATCTTTGGACGTGAAGAAATTGAAGCTGATGCCTTCCACATCCTTCAACACCTCCACCACGTGGCGCAGACCAGACTGTTGCCCCCGCGGCAGATCGATCTGCGTGACGTCACCGTTGACGACGGCCGTCGAGCCGAAACCGATGCGCGTAAGAAACATCTTCATCTGCTCCAGGGTGGTGTTCTGCGCCTCGTCCAGAATGATGAAGGACTCGTTGAGGGTACGTCCGCGCATATAAGCCAGCGGCGCGATCTCGATCACGTTGCGTTCGACGAGCTTGGCTACCCGCTCGAACCCCAACATGTCGTGCAGCGCGTCATACAACGGTCGAAGATACGGATCCACCTTCTGCGCCAGGTCGCCCGGCAGGAAACCGAGGCGTTCGCCCGCCTCGACGGCGGGACGCACGAGCACCACCCGGCGCACGCGCTCGGCCTCGAACGCCTGCACGGCGCACGCCACGGCGAGGTAGGTCTTGCCCGTGCCGGCCGGCCCGATGCCGAAGTTCATGTCGTGGGTCTGGATGTTGCGCAGGTAGCGCGCCTGATTCGCGCCGTGCGCTTTGATTAGACCGCGCCGCGTCTGTATCACGGCCTCGCCGTCCACGCGCGCCTCGAGCGCGGCCTCCACGCCCGATTGCTGCAGATACAGATGCACCCGCTCCGGCGTCAGGGGCTCGTCCTTCGTGGCCTCGTAGAGGCGGCGGATGATTTCGCCCGCGGCGCGCACCGGCTGGCGATCACCCAGCACCCGAAACACGTTGCCGCGGTTGTTGATCTCGACGCCGAAACGGCGCTCGAGCTGTCTGAGATGCTGGTCGAAGGGACCGCAGAGGTCCGCCAGACGCTGGTTATCCGCCGGCTCCAGCCAGATGTCGAAGGTATCCAGACGGTCGGGACGGGATGGTGTGCTCAAGGAACTTCGGACGTGTGGGCTCAGGTCTGTGGGTGTGCCGCGGCGTGTGCGAGTACGACTTCGCCGCGCAGGGAGTGGGGTAATGCTTCGGTGATGCGGACATCCACGAAACGACCCACTTGATCCGAGGGAGCCGTGAAATTCACGGCCCGGTTGTTCTCCGTACGGCCCGTCAAGTGCCTCGAGTCCTTCTTCGAGGGCCCTTCCACGAGGACCCGTTGAATCGTCCCCACCATGGCGCGGCTGTAGCCAGCCGCGAGCTCGTCGATGCGCGCCCGCAGCACGGCCAATCGGCCCTTCTTCACCGGGAGCCGAACCTCGTCGGCAAGAGCGGCGGCGGGCGTTCCGGGGCGCGCGCTGTAGATGAAGCTGAAGGACTGGTCGAAGCCTATCTCTTCGATGAGATCCATCGTGTCCTGAAAATCACGATCGGACTCACCGGGGAAGCCCACGATGAAATCCGAGGAAATACTGATATCGGGCCGAACCCGGCGCAGGCGCCGCACCTTCTCGCGGTAATCCTCAACCGTGTAGCGCCGCTTCATGAGGCGCAGGATACGATCGCTCCCGCTCTGCACGGGGAGGTGCAGATGGCTCACGAGCTCGGGAACCTCGCCATAGACCTCGATAAGGGAGTCCGAGACCTCCACCGGGTGCGAGGTCGTATAGCGAATTCGCTCAATACCATCTATAGCAGCCGTGTAACTGATCAGCAAGGCAAGGTCCGCCGTATTCCCATCGTGCATGGGCCCGCGATAGGCATTTACGTTCTGACCGAGGTACGTCACCTCGCGTAGGCCCTGATCCGCGAGGGTTGCCACCTCGTAGATCACGTCGTCGAAGGGGCGGCTGAACTCCTCTCCGCGCGTGTAGGGGACCACGCAGAAACTGCAGTACTTGCTGCACCCCTCCATGATGGAGACGAACGCAGCCGGCCCGTCGGCTCGCGGCTCCGGCAGGCAGTCGAACTTCTCGATCTCGGGGAAGGAAACGTCCACCTGCGGCCGACGGTTGCGCTTCACCTCGGTGATCATCTGCGCGAGCCGGTGCAGCGTCTGCGGACCATAGACGAGGTCCACGTAGGGAGCACGCGAACGAATGGCCTCACCCTCCTGGCTCGCTACGCAACCGCCGACTCCAATGATGACGTGTGGACGCTCGCGCTTGAACGCCTGCCACTGGCCGAGCTGGGAGAAGACCTTCTCCTGCGCTTTCTCGCGCACCGAGCAGGTGTTGATGAGCAGCACGTCCGCCTCGCGGGGCTCCGCGGTCGGCTCCAGGCCGTGGGATGCGTGCAGGAGCTCGGCGGTGCGCGCCGAGTCGTACTCGTTCATCTGACACCCGAAGGTCTTGATATAGAGCTTCTTCCCTCCCATCGCGGGTTCCGTTCTTCGCACGTCGACCTCACACTCACAGAGAACCAGGGATCATACGGGGCGGCGAGCCACCGCGACGGGTTCCGGGGCTCCGCGTGATTCGGCGCGCGGGTCGGGCCTCGCGACGCCACCTTCATGCCGCGATGCTCGGCGCCCGCCGCCCCTGGCGCCGCGCCGCGCTTCGCGAGTCACCCTTCGCAATGCTGTAGTTCTCGGGTGATTGTCAAGGATTTTAACTCAGCCCGGCAGTGCGTTGGCGCGCGGCGCACCGTGTCCCGCACGTCACAGCGGCGCGCTCCACTCCCGCCACCCGGTGAGCAACGGGAAGTACAAGCCGAGGCGGATGGGACGCCGTTCGCGGTGCGCCATGAGCGCGGCGTAACCCTCGAGCTGAGCCCGGTGGCGCTCCTGCTCGCGGTCGAGGAAGGTCTCGATGTCAGCCCCCTCGTGGGTTCCCGTCTTGTAGTCGACGATCCAGCGCACGCCGTCTTCGGCGACGAAGGTCCGATCGATGACGGCGCTCACGACGCGTCCTCCGAGCGCCCCGGTCAGTGCGTACTCATTGTGGGCGTCGGTGTGCCGGGCCTCGAGGATCCAGCGTCCGCGCGGGTCCTCCAGGACGTTTACAAGGGCTTGCCCGACGCGGGTGCTCGCCTTCTCCAGCTCGTTGGGGGGAACCCCCAACCCGATGAGGAGTCCCCGCCAGCGGCGGCGTCCGCGCTGAACGCGGCCTCTGTCCCACGCGGCCGCGCCGTCCCGGCCGATGTGACGCAGCACCTCGTGCACCACGGTTCCCACACATCGCGCCGTGCGCCCCGCCCAGTCGTAGGCAACGCCCGCTGCAGGCGTCTCCCCGCCGGCAGGCGCAATCGCCGGGAACCGAGCCCTCAGGCGCGGCGGCCGCGGCGGCTTCCATCCGGCGGGCAGGCGACACAGCGCTAGCGGCGTGCGCCGCTCGCGCGGACCCTTCTCCGTGGGCGGACGCTCCCCCTCGACGCGCTCGAACTCAGCGCGCACGGCGGGCCAGATGCACTGGAGCAGGCTGCCGGCCTCGGGGGCCGGCGTCCCGTCGGACGACGGCGTGGCGTGCCCGATCAAGTGCAGGTGCTCGCGCGCCCGGGTCGCGGCCACGTACAGCAGCCGCGTCGTCTCGTGTTCGGACTTCTTGGCTTCCAGCTTCCAGAGATAACGAGAGATCGCATCGGGCTCCTCGCCCGCCGGCGCCATCGGCGCGAGCAGCAGGTCCGGGGGTCCTGCGCCCGCAGGCCGCTCCGCCCAGGTCAGCAACCGCCGCTCGTCGACGCGGGTCGCGCGACCCAGACCGGGCAGGATCACGGTGTCGAATTCCAGTCCCTTGGCCTTGTGGATGGTCATCACCTCCACCGGCGCCGCGGGTGTGCGCGCCTTCGCGAAGAGCGTCTCCAGCCGCTCGCTCACCCGCTGGGGGTCCACGGCCTCCTCCGGCTCTAGCTGCCCGAGCAGATCGAAGTAGGCGGTCGCATCCTCCAGATCCGGTGTCTCGACGCAAGCGGGCCCCCCGAGGGCGGTCCAGACATCCGCCACGGCTTGCACCAACGGACGGCTGCCGCGGCGGGCCAAAGCCGACTGCATCGCGCCCGACACCCGCTGCGCGCGCGCGGCACCCCCCGGCCCCAACCCCGGGACGCGCTCGGGGTCACGCAGCAACTCGAACACCGCGCGCGAGGCGTCCTGCGCCGTCAGGGTGTGCAGCTCCTGCAACGAAAGACCGCACCACGGGGCGCGCAGCAGCGCCAGCCAGGCCACCCGATCCGCGGGGTGCAGCAACGCGCGTGTGAGCGCGAGCAGGTCCTGGACGACGGGACGCGCGGCGAGCCCCTCGAGCTCCACCCCCCGATAATCGATGCCAGCCGCGCGCAGGGCGGGCAGGATGGCCCCGAGGTGCACGCGCGAGCGCACCAGGACGGCAATGCGACGCTGCACGCGGCGCGCCATCGCCGCCTGCACCAACCGCACCACCAGCCTGGCTTCCAAATCGGGGTCGGCGTCTCGCAGGGGATGAACGGTGGCCGCGGGCGTGCTCGCCGAAGCCCGCAGCGCCACCGCGCTTTGCCACGGAACGGCTCCGGTGTCGGCCTCCGCGCGCCGCGGAAAGGCATCGGTGAAGACCCGATTGACCCACGACACCAGATGCCCCTGGGCGCGGAAGTTGGCCTGCAGTCGCAGGGGCTGGAGGGTCAGTGCGCCGAACCCCCGCTCCCAGGCGCGGAGGTACAGCCCAACGTCCGCCTCGCGAAACCGGTAAATCGACTGCATGGGATCGCCCACCAGGAACAGTGACCGCCCGTCGTCCGCACACCAGCCGGCGACCAGACGCCGCAGGAGCTCGAACTGTGAATACGAGGTGTCCTGGAACTCGTCCACGAGGATGTGGCGTATGCGGTGGTCCAGCGCCAATGCCAGCTCCGTGGGCGCATCCTCCTCACCGAGGGCCTGCCGGGCGGCCTGCGCCACCTCGACGTGGTCCACGTGCCCGCGCTCGGTGAAGACCACGCGCAGCATGGCTGCCGCCAGATGCAGCACGCGCGCCAACGCCTGCAACACCTGCCACTGGGCGTCGCTGTAGCGCGTCGCGGGCAGGTCGCGTACGTCTGCCAGATGCATCCGCAGCTCGTCGTGGGCCGCGAGGGCGACGCACAGGCGGCGGGCCTCGCGGCGCATGCGGGCCCCCTCGCCGTCGCGCCGGGCGGGCAAGCCGTGCTCGGCGGTGTGCCGCCCTCGCCACGACCCCCGCCGGGTCAGGAGCAGCTCGCTCAGACCGACCCAGGCGGACAGGTCCTGCGGGTCGGTTCCGGGGAGACGATCGAGGCCCCGACACGCACGGATGGGCGAGGGCGAACCCTCCGCCGCGAGATTCTCCGCCGCGAAGGCGGCCACGGAGACGATGGACGCGGCGTCTGCGCTCGGAACGCTCGCGCGCAACGCCCGTAACGCGTCGCGCACCGCCCGCCCGAGCCCGGCCTCCAGGTGAGCCCGTTGCGCCTCGCCGGCCGTGAAATGGCCGGCCACATGACGCAGCCACTGATCGCGCCGCGCGAGCAGATCGACGAGCATGCGCTCACAGCGGGTCCGGTCGTTGTCGAGGTGCCACAACACGGTGGCGACGGCGTCACCCCAAGGGCTATCGTCCTCGAGCTGGCCCAGCGTCTCGCGCGCCGCCTGTCGGTACAGGGCTCGCCCATCGTCGGCCACGCGCGGCTCGCCCCCGAAATGCGACAGCCAGGGCATCTGGCGCACGAGCGACGCGCACAAGGCGTCGATGGTGAGCACGCGCAGGCGTCCGGGGTTCGCCCGAACGTCCCATCCGCGCCGCGCGTCGTGCTCGAGTGCCCGGCACGCCAATGTCCGGGTACGCTGCCCGTGGGCGTCGGCCGCCTCGCCGCGGTGCGCCTGCGCGAGTGCGGCGAGGATGCGCTCTCGCATCTCTCCCGCCGCCTTGCGCGTGAAGGTGATGGCGACGATCTCCTCGGGCACGTCCACGGCCGGGAGCAGGGCAAGGTAGCGCTGGACCAGCAAGCCGGTCTTGCCCGAACCCGCGGGCGCCTGGACGATGAAGGAGTGGAGCGGGTCGAGCGCACGCGTGCGCACCGATTGGTCCGGCGGTTGATCAGCAGCAGCGCCGGTCGCGCCAGGCATCCACGCGGGACGGGCCTCCGCCACCCGCGAGCGCGCATCGCGACCTTGCGGCGGCTCGCTCAATGCCGCTGCCCTCCGCCCGTCGCGCTCGCACCCTCGTGGATTCGACACAGCGCAGGCAAATCGCAGTCGCGGCAGGTCTCCGGCGGCCGCTTGGGATCCACGCGGGCGTGCCCCGCGGTGAACGCCCCGGCCAGATCGCTCAGGATCTCCCGCCACCGCACTTTGAGTCGTTCCCAGTCCGCCTCGTGGCGCACGCCCGGGGCGACGTCCCCGGCGCTCGCGAGACCCTTGAAGGCCACATCACCGCGTCGCAGCGAGGCGTAGGCCGCCCCCGCGGCGGGCTCCGGAACCGCGGTGCAGTAGAGCGGAAGCTGAGGCTCATCCGGGCGCGGGCCGAACCATCCGTTCACGTCAGCGCGTCCCGTCTTGTAATCGATGAGGAAGAGACCCTCCCCCGCGATGCGGTCGATGCGGTCGATGCGCAGCGTCACATCCAGCTCGCTCAGACGTGCCTGAACTTCCCGCTCCAGCGCGAGGACTTCGAAAGGGGCCCGCCGCCGCTCCAGCGCCAACCACGACAGCGCCAGACGTTGCAGGCGCCGGCACTCGAGCTCGCGGAAACGGCCGCGGCGCAAATCCTCGTGCCCGGAAGCCGCCGGGTCCAGCACCGCCTGCGTCGCGCGCGCCACGAGGGCCTCCAGCGCACCATCGTCCAGCATTCGCAACCGTTCCTGGCTTCCAAGCTCCGCCCAGAGGGTGGCGAGCAGGCGGTGCACCAGTCGTCCCCGCCGGGCGGGATCCAACCCGGCGGCGGGGCTCGGCAACGCGCGCGCACCCAGGCGGTGAGCGGCGAAGGCGCGAAACGGACACGCCGCCTGATCGCGCAGTATCCCCGCGCCCCCACGCACGCGCTCACCTGGGGCCAGCGCGGGTGCACGCTCGTCGATGAGCCGCTCCAGAGCGGGACGGGCCGCGTGCACGTGCCACGCGGGCGAGTGCCAGGCGCTCGTGCGCACGGCCGACGGCTCGAGGGCGGAGAACGCCGCGATCAGCGGGCTCGGCCCGAGGGGTGCCTCGCCCTCGCGTAACGGGTGACTGAGCACCACCCAATCGGCGCTCTCCACCAGGCGCGCAGTCACCCGTCGGGCGAATTCGAGCTCGCGCTCGGCGCTGGCATGCGGCATGCCGTGGCGCCGCTGCAGGGTCACGGGCAGAAAAGGATTCGGCCGCGCGGGAGGTGGCCACGCACCGTCATGCAGGCCGACCACCCACAGATGCGAAAAGCGCAGGCCAGCCGCTTCCAGCGCCCCCAGCACCTGCACCGGTGCGGGCTCGGTCTGGGGCTGGAAAACACGCTCTCGGGCCATTCGCCTCAGGCGTGAGAGCGCCGCGTCGAGGGTGGAGGCTTCGAGCACCGGGGACAGGCTCGCCAGCTCGTCCAGCAGCTCCGTGAAAGCTTGGGCGCTCTGATACTCTGCGCTGGTCGGCGCACGCTCTCCGGCAGGCCATCCCACCAGCTCCAGCCAGCGTGAGAAGGTCCCCGCCCAGCCGGCGGCGCTCTGCACGCGGGGCGCCCGCGCCACGGCCGCCGACAGCTCGTCGAGCATGCGCACGAGCAGCGCCGGTGCCGGTGGATCCGCCTTCACGCGGCGCACGAGCGCGCGCAGAGCGTGCAGGGACAGCTCCGGCGGCGCTCGCTCGCGCAAAGCCGCCTCGCAACGCGCCCGCGCACCCAGCTCGCGCTCTCCGCCGCGCAGACACGGCGATCGCATCAACTGCCCCACCTCGGCGAGCGCCAGCGGACCGCCCGCCAGCCGCAGCAGTCGCAGTGCATCCGCGGCGACCGCGGTGTGGTTCATCGGAGGCCCCAGGCTCATGTTGTAGGGCGGCGCACGCTCATCGGCGTCATCCTCCGGCGTCGCGGTCCCAAGCACCTGCTCGAAGACGCGTTCCACGTGCGAGCGCCGCGCGGCCAGGTCCGGGATCACGACCCCGATGGGGCCTTCGTGGCCGTCTTCGAGGAGTGCCCGAGCCCAGCGCGCCGCGGTCACGAGCTCCTCCTCACTGGTCTCGAAGGGCACGCGCACGGCGTGGGCCGCCCGCGCAGGGGGCGCCCAGGGGACCACCGCGACGCCGGCTGCGCGCAGGGCGCAGAGCAGGGCCTCGAGCTGAGGCGTGAACTCGTCGAAGCCGGCCAGGTAGAGCCGTGCGGGCAGCTCGTCCCGAAAGGCATGGAGGCCCTGCGCGAGATGGTCCGGCACCGAGGCCCCATCGGTCCACTTCGCGTCCGCGCAGCGGCGGATCACCTCATCCAGCCAGCGACGAAAAACCAGTGCATCCTCGGCCAGTGGCTCGTTCTCAAAGGCGCCCTCGCAGCGGTAAGCCTTGAGCAGGGCCCGAGCTTCCTGCGCACGACGCGCTGCGGCCTCCACGTGCAAGAGCGGCGCCCCCTGCTGGGACGCCGCCGAGCGGCGTAGCACCTCCTCCCAAAGCGCACGTTCCTGCCAGGCGGAGAGCCATACGGGCGGCGCCTTCTCGGCTCGCAGGGTGTAGCTGCGCCATACCCGTCCGAGCCAGGCGTCGTGGGGAAGGATGTCCGCCCGCTCCCAGACGGTGCACCCCGCGCTCACCTGCCGCGCGTCGCTGACCGCCCGCAAAGCCCGCGCCAGTCGCTGATTCACGGTGAGCAAGGTCGTGCCGGCGGCTGTATGGGGGAGTCCCGAATACATGGAAGGCCGAACGGGCATCAGCGCCCGATGCTTGGGGTCAGGTCAGTGCACCGGTCGCAGGCCCGGATCGGACCCGCGTTCGTACCGGTAAAGATCCATATGCCAGGGCCGATAGCACATCACACGACCATCGTCGGCCGGCCCGAGTCCGGAGATGGGGTCCGCTCTGGAATTCGTGGTGAACGCGCGTCGGCCGTAAGCCCGGACGTCGTCGGCTTCTCTCCCCGCCAGGCCTCGCGAACCCGCAAGGGTGTCTGCCCCTCGTGCGCGGAGACCAGCCGGCAAGGCGCCGACGCGGCGTCGCCGCGAGGAGGCATTGTACACGCGAATTTCGGAATTTTCGTATCTGCCGTGATGCCTGAGGGGGTCCGTTGCGTCCCCCGCCCGGCCGCTTCTCCGGAGCCGGCGTGCGAGCACAGACTGGGCCGAAATGAACATACCGGGCTACAGAATCGAGCGTCGGATCGGCAAGGGCGGGATGGCTTCGGTCTACCTCGCGATCCAGGAGTCGCTCGACCGCCCGGTGGCGCTCAAAGTCCTCGACGCAAGCTTCCTTGAAGATCCCCAGTTCTCGGAACGCTTTCTCGACGAGGGCCGCATCATCGCGTCCCTCAACCATCGCAACATCATCACCATTCACGACATCGGCATCGTCGACTCCGCGCACTACATCTCCATGGAGTACGTGGAGGGCGGTGATCTGGTGCGGCACATCGCCGAGGGCGTCGATTGGGAGCATGCCCTCGACATCGTCGAGGCCATGGGCGAATGCCTGCACTTCGGGCACGAGGCAGGCGTCGTGCACCGCGACGTCAAGCCCGCCAACATTCTGTTTCGCACCGACGGCACCCCCCTGCTCACCGATTTCGGCATCGCGAAGCGCCTGCGCGCCACCAGCGATTTGACGGTGGCCGGGTCCGTGCTCGGCACACCGAGCTATCTGAGCCCGGAGCAGGCCCAGGGCAAGCCCATCGACGGTCGCGCGGATATCTATGCCCTTGGCGTCATTCTCTACGAGATGCTGGTGGGTGAGCGGCCCTACGACGCCGACACCGATATCGCGATCATTTTCCGCCATCTCCAGGACCCCATCCCCAAGCTGCCGCGTGACCTGAAGCACCTGCAGCCGTTGCTCGGGCGCATGCTGGCCAAGCGCCCCAAGGATCGCTTCCGGAACGCCGCCGCCATGGTGGACTTCATCTGCGACCTGCGCAGCCGCAGCGCACCCCACACCATGACGCGGCCGATGGCGATCCCGGTCAGCGCGCGTGGCCCCGGCGCCGAGCGCGGAGCCCGGCGCCGGTTACCGCCGGCGCGCCTATGGGGTGCGGGGATCTGGGGACTGTCCGTGCTCGCCCTGGCCGCACTGAGCTTCCGCCTCGCGTTGTGGCCGCTCCCGAACGGCCCCTCGACTGACTCCGCCGATGGCTCTGTCGTCAGCGCCGAGCCCGAGGCGGCAGTCTCCCCACCCGCAAGCGACGGGAGCGCGGCCTCGCCCGACGAGCCCACCCGGGCCGCGGCGGCCACATCGCGGAGCGTCTCCAAGCCCGCGCGACAGCGATCCTGGCGCGAGCAACGCGAGAAGGCGATACAGAGCCTGCTCGCGCGCGGGGACGCGGCGCTGGAGGCGGAACGCCTGACCGTACCGGAACACGACAACGCCTACGACCATTACCGGGAGGCACTGCGGCGGGATCCGGACAACGCCCACGCCGAACGCGGCCTGCGCGCGATCGCACGCCGCTACGAGATTCTCGCCGAACAGCAGATCGCCCGCGGCAACCTCGGCGCGGCGCGCCGCTACGCTGAGCGAGGCATCGACGTCCAACCCCTGTCTCAGGATCTAATTCGTCTGAGGGCGGAAATCGACAAGCAGATCGAGATCCGTAAGCTTCTGCGCCTGGCCAAGGAGGCGCTCGCGGACTACCGGCTGACGACGCCGGCCACGCGCAACGCTTACTTCTACTATCGACGCGTGCTGCAGATGGATCCGAACAACCAGAGGGCGTCCGACGGCATGGAGGCGATCGCCAGACGCTACGCGGCCCTGGCGGAAGGGGAGCTGGCCCAGTACCGCTATCCCAAGGCGCAGCGCTACATCCGTCTCGGCTTGAAGGTACAGCCCAACAACAAGCGACTGCTGGCCCTCAAGGAAGAGGCGCAGCTCAAGAACGCGCCCAAACAGATCCTCAAAGACCTCAAGGGTCTGTTCGAATGAACCTCGGGACAGCCAACGCAGCGGGCTCAGTTGCCCGCGGCCTGCTGGCGATGGACGACGGTCGTGATGGTGTACTCGTACTCGAAATACACGGTGAAATCGTCGTAGACCCAGCGGGTGATGGGCGGATCACCGACGGCGGAGAGTCGTGAGCGCGGCTCGCCGAATCGCTCCACGACCTCTTGCATTTTCATGCCCCCCGAGGGCCGCGGCAGCCCCTCGGCGCTGTTGGGCGGTGCGCTCTCGATGGCTTCTATGAGCAGAACTTCACCATACACGGCCGGCGCCATGCCCGCGATCCCAGCCGCAAGCACCCCCAGTAACAACCTTCTCATCGCCAAGCTCCCGTTTTGCGTCTCCACAACATAGCACCGGCACCCTACTCGGGAAAGGCCGCCCGCAAGGACCGTCGAACGCCTGCCGCGGACCGGACACGCCCACCTTGGTCGACATAAAGTCGACAGAAAGCGCGCAGGCTTGAATGAGGTTCTTGAAGTCGGCCCGGCGGGGATCGGCCCGCCGTCCACCCGGGCCGCGCTTCACTGGCCGCCACCCAGGTGAATCACGATGCCCTCTCGCCTCAGCTCGCGCTTGAGGAGCAGGATGAACGGAACGGTCAACAGCGTGAACAGCAGGCTGACGTAGACGAACATTTGCAGGATCAGGGTGCGTTCGTCCGCCACGCCGGCGATGTCCAGCGCGGAGCCCTCGAACGCCCCGATCAACCAGCGCATCCACGGTTGCGAGAACAGCTCGTAGAGTCCTGCGCCCACCACGCCCTCGAACATGTTGGTCACGTTCGAGAGCGACATCAGGAACGCGTATCCGACGCCGGCATACTGCAGCTTCACGGTCTCTCCGGCCAGAGTCAGCGGGATTACGAAGGCCGGAATCGTGGCGAAACCCAGAATCGTCTGGGTCAGCAGCCGAAACCACTCGTAGCGGTTCCACTCGGGCAGCGGATTGAGCGCGTCGGGCCACGCGCGCAGGAACTCGAACGCCGCCCACCAGGGATGTCCGGGGTCAAGGTACAGATAGAAGCTCAGGGGAAAGGACAGCACCCCCAAACCCACCATCGCGTAGAGATACTGGTACCAGGCGATGTCGCGGTAGCGCCCCACTACCCAGCGATAGGCCACGATCGACGCAAAGAAGCTGAGCCCTCCGGCGGAGAGTATGGTTCCGAAGGAGGCCGGTTGGAAGGCGCGCTCGTCGATGAGGTAGCTGCGCTCGATGAACCCCACGGAGGGGCTGAACTTCCAGAAAAATATGAACAGCACGAGAAACCAAATGACGCGGTTGCTGCGGCGAAACTCCGCGAAGCGACCGGGCAGCGACAGCACGGTGGTCCACAGGCGCGTGCGGCTCCATGCGCTCTGGGGACGCGGTCGCTCGGGCCGCGCCACCGGCGCCTCCTCGATGTTGCGCAGGCCCACGAATGCCGTGGCGAGCGGCGGCACGCCCGCGGTCATGAACACCACCCAGTAAGACAGTGCTCCCGATTGGATCTGCTCCTGAAACCACCCGCCGAGGAACAACGCCCCTGCGTTGGAGAGTGCGAGCACCGTCCACTGGAAATTCACGAAGGAACCCACCCGCTTGAGCCGGCGGCCGTGCTCCACCATGAGGGCATCGCACACCACGTCGACGAAGGCGTAGGTCGCCAGCGCCAGGTTGAAGGTGAAGAGATAGACGACGGGCATGCGCACCCCGGCAGCCGAGAGCACTGCACTCAGCGACCAGAACAGCAGCGCGAGCACGGCCATCAGCACGAAGTACGACTTGCGCCGATAACCGAACAGGGGAACGCGATCGGATATGTATCCCCAGATCGGCTTGATGAGCCAGCCGCCGCTGCGCAGTGAATCGAATAGCTGCCCGCCGGCGTCGCCCATGCCGAGAGCGCTCTTGATGAAATAGAGGGTGGGGACCTCCGTCAGGTAGCTCGTGCCCTGCACGAAGTAGGGCACCCCGATGACCCACTTGAAACGCCGCAGCTCGCGCTGTCTCTCCGGCTCAGACTCCATGCACGATGGTGCTCCCTGGCTCGCTCACCTCATCCAGCGCGCCGTCTCCGGCAGGTAGTGGGCCAGACCCTCGAGCACCCCCGCGGCGTAATTGCCGTTCATGCCGAGAAATCCTCCCCGTGCCAGGTAGAGCCGGTCTGCGTGGCCCGCGGCTTCCGCCTCGCGCAGCGCCCGCGCGCGAACCTCCTCCGCAGCATTGCGCACCAGCACGGCCTGCAGCTCGCTGGTGAGCGCCGGGAGATCGTTGCCGCTGTCGCCCGCGAACACGGTGCGAGCCAGTGTGAACCCCTTGGTTCGCATCAGAAACCGGATGGCGTGTACCTTGGTGGCGCTCGCCGGGATCACATCCACGAGCCCGACCTGGGCCACCTCGTCGATGCTCCAGATAAGGCTCGCGCGCACGCCGTGTGCCCGCAGGCGCCGGCGCGTTGACTCGAGCAGCGTGCCGGTTTCGGTCTTCCGCGGCGCGTAGTAGCTGAGCTTGAACGCATTCTGCTTCTCCGGCTCCTGCAGGGTCAGCCCCGGCACTTCCGCAACCAAGTCGGCCAGCGCCGCGTGGTCCAGCCCGCCCCAGTCGGGCGCGATCTCCTCGCGCCATGCTTCCCACGCCTGCCAGCGTCTGCCTTCCACGGCATACAGCGTCGTTCCCACATCGCCGATGGCGAAATCGGGCAGCGGAATCTCGAACTCCCGGATGGCCTCCTTGAGGAGCACCTCGTCGCGCCCGCTCACGTAGACGAGGGTGACCTCCGGGCGTTCGGCGAGCCTGCGCAAGCGTGGTCGCGCCTTTGGCGATTCCGGCTGCGGGCCGTTGGGCAGAATAGTCCGGTCCAGGTCCGAGCAGAGCAGAATGTCAGCGTCCATGGGCTTCGATACGAGGCACCATTGTTCACCACGGTCACGGCTTGCCGCCCGCGCGCACTCGATTCCTTATCCTATTCGACCCTGCGTGGCACGCCCCGTTTCCCTCGCTCGGTGCGCTCTGACCGCCGCCGGCGCCAGGTGGCGGGAGCGAAGCCGCCCTTCGCACCCGCACCGGCGCGGGCCCAACGCTGCAGTCTTGATCGTTGCGCTCCGGGGCAGGACACTCACGGACAGCTGACGGGAATCGACCGGGACAGGAGTCGCTCATGAACAACGGCTTTCGCATGGGCCGGGTGGCAGGGATCGATGTTTTCATCGACTGGAGCCTGCTCATCATCTTTATGCTCATCACCTTCAGCCTCGCGGTCGGCGTTTTCCCCGCCTGGCACCCGGCGTGGGGCGCCGGGGTGACGTGGTTGACAGCCTTCGCGTCGGCGCTGCTCTTTCTCGGCTCCGTGTTCGTGCACGAGCTCTCGCATGCCCTCGTAGGCCGCGCCCAGGGCATGGAGATCCGGCGCATCACCCTGTTCATTTTCGGTGGCATGGCGCATCTCGAGCGCGAGCCGCACACCTGGCGCTCCGAGCTCTGGATGGCCATCGTGGGCCCCATCACCAGTCTGGTCCTGGGGGTATTGTTCGTGGTCCTCGGCAGCCTCGCGGCGGGTGAGATGAGCATCGACCCGGAAAATCCGCGGGACGCACTGTCGCAGCTCGGACCGCTCGCCACGCTGCTCTTTTGGCTCGGTCCGGTCAACATCATCCTCGGACTGTTCAACCTGGTGCCGGGATTTCCGCTGGATGGCGGCCGCGTGCTGCGCGCGATCCTGTGGGGCATTACGCGGGATCTGCGCGTCGCCACGCGCTGGGCATCCAACATGGGCCAAGCCTTCGCCTGGTTGCTGATGATCACGGGCTTCGGAATGATGCTGGGACTGAGGATGCCGATCTTCGGCACCGGCCTCATCAACGGACTCTGGCTCGCGTTCATCGGCTGGTTCCTGAACAACGCCGCGCTCATGAGCTACCGTCAGCTTCTGATCAAGGAGTCGCTGGAGAACGTGCCGGTGGCCCGGGTGATGAAGACCGATTTCGCCACCGTCGACCCTGACATGCCCGTGCAAGCGCTGGTGGACGATTACCTGCTGCACAGGGACCAGCGGGCCTATCCGGTCATCGATGGGGAGCGCTTGGTCGGACTGGTGTGCCAGCAGGACGTGCGCAAAGTGGCTCGCGAGGCGTGGGCGCAAACGAAGGTGCGCGACATCTGGACGCCTGCAGACGCGGTCAGCATCGTCCACCCCGATGACGACGCCGCGGAGGCCATGCACAGGCTGAGCCAGCGCAACGTCAACCAGCTCCCGGTCGTCGAAGGTGGCCGGGTGCGCGGGTTGCTACGCCGGGAGGACATTCTGAAGTGGCTCGCCCTGCGCGGGGAGCTAAACCTGGACGCCTCGGACACACGCCGGTCCACTTGACCTGAGCGCGCGGGGCGGGGGCGAGCGTCAGTGACTGCTCCCCTCGCGAAGGGCGTATACGCCGTTCTCGAAGCGTTCGAACAGCTCCTCCAGCTGCGGGTGACTCACCGGCTGCCCGGTGTCGTCGGGAACCAGATTCTGCTCCGACACGTAGGCGACGTAGCTCGAGTCCTCATTCTCCGCGAGCAGATGATAGTAGGGCTGGTCCTTGCTCGGACGCATGTCTTCGGGGATGGCCTGCCACCACTCCTCCGTATGGCTGAACACGGGATCGACGTCGAAGATCACGCCGCGAAACGGATAATGGCGGTGGCGTACGATCTGCCCGAGCTGGAACTTCGCGGTCCTCGTGTGCATGAGCCTGTTCCTCCTCCGGTGCACTGGAGTATATGGCGGCCAGACGGATCGAAATCAAGAGCCTCGAACCGGGTCCGGCGCGGGCGCATCTGCGCGCCCGTGAGACCTACTCCAGGTTGTCGGCGCGGATCAGCAGCGCGAAGGGAAATCGCGTGCCGTGATGGGGTTCGTACGTGCCGGCGGGCAAGAAGTACCACTGCCTGGGCTTCATGCCGCCGAGCGCGCCCGGAAACCGGGGCAGCTTCTCGACGTTGATCCCCATCTCGCGGAACGCCCCGGCGTGCACGAAGTCGATGACGTCCTCCTGCGTGCTCTCGGGGTCGATGGCATAGTGCGTCATGTGTCCGCCGCGACCGAGCCCCAGGTTGAAACAGTACTCCCCGCTCACGTCGGAGAAATCCAGGGCAGTCTGAGGCCTCATCTGCAGATGTCGGGCGAAGGTGCTGATCTCCGCACCCACCACCGCGGCCTGCTGCGCTGCCTGAGCCGCCGGGGGCAGAACCCCTGCGAGTGCCAGAATCATCAACGCCCCAGCGAACCTTCCCATGTCGGGTTCTCCCTATTCCATGTCCTGACAATATTGCATTTTACAGCATGAGACCGCTGCGGCCCTGCGGCGCCCGGGCGCAGTGAGCTCCCACGGGCTGCGGGCAAATACCCTAGAATAAGACTTCTAGGGCGCACGCCGAGGATATGCGCGTGAAGCAGCACAAACCGATCCCGGTCATCGTGAGCGGTAGCAAGTATCGCACGCCGCAGGGATTCCACGCGGTCAAGGACGGCATCAAGCAGCGACTGCATGGCGCCGACGCCGGCCCGCGGACCGGCGGCAAACCGAGCTGGCTGCGCGCGCGCCTGCCGGCCGGCGGCGCCTATCAGGAGGTGCGCAGAACCGTGCGCGAACACCGGCTGAGCACGGTGTGCGAGGAGTCCCACTGCCCCAACATCGGTGAGTGCTGGAACGCGGGCACGGCCACGCTGATGCTCATGGGCTCCGTGTGTACCCGGGCGTGTCGCTTCTGCGCCGTCGACACCGGTAATCCCCACGGCTGGCTTGACGCCGAAGAGCCCGCGCAGGCGGCGGACGCCGTGCGCCTCATGGATCTGCGCTACGTCGTGCTGACGTCCGTCGACCGCGACGACCTCGCCGACGGCGGCGCCGGTCACTTCGCGGCCTGCATCCGGGAGATCAAGCGGGTGAATCCGGACACCGCGGTGGAGGCGCTGACTCCGGACTTCAGGGGTGTGTTGGAGGACGTGAAGAGCGTGTTGGATGCCGGGGTCGAGGTTTATGCACAGAACGTCGAGACGGTGCACCGCCTGACGCACGTCGTGCGTGACGCGCGTGCGGGCTACGCGCAGACCCTGCGGGTGCTCGAGTACGCCAAGCAATACCGGCCGGATGTGCTGACAAAAACCAGCCTGATGCTCGGCCTGGGGGAGACCGACGACGAGATCGCGCACACCATGGACGATCTGCGGGCCATCGGAGTCGACATCGTCACTTTCGGACAATACCTGCGTCCGACGCTGAACCACCTGCCGGTGCAGCGCTTCGTGCCGCCCGACGATTTTGCGAAATATCGGGAATGGGGTCTGGCGAAGGGGTTTCTCGAAGTGGTTTCCGGCCCGCTGGTGCGATCGAGCTACCGCGCCGAGCGGGTGCTCGAGAAGAACAACGTCGGCCTCGCAGATACGCCTCGCTCGACCTCCACAGGCACGTAGCGTCGTTCCACCAAGAAAACAAAGCCACGGAGGACACGGAGGACGCAGAGGGATAATTGTTTTCAAAAAAACGTACGCTTCGGGGCCGGGACGGGAGGCATGGCGGATTAGGGGGCTATGGCGGTCTGGCCCCGACCCCCGGGCGGGGGGATTTAGGGCCCGCTGGCTGAGGGGCCGTGGGGGTGCCAGCGGCGGCTAGCCGGGCCGGCAGGCCGGCCCGGACGGCATGCACCCCGCCGGGGCCCCCCTCGCGCAAGCCGGCGGCGCGCTGCCGCTGGCATCGAGAAACCGGCAGGAACGGAGGGAGGCAAGGCACCCACGACGCCGTTCCGCGACGCAGCAAAGCTCCTGTGCTCCTCCACCCTGCTCGCCGTACTCTCGCGGCGCCGGCATACGGGGAAATCCCTCCCATGCCCATCTCAAGCAGATACGGCGGCCAGCGTGAGGCGTGTAGGCTAGAGCCCGAGCGCCAGCCTGTTACCAGAATCCGCTCAGCCTTGATCTGTGTCAATGGGGCGAGCTGGCATCGGGATTCCAATTTGACAAGGACGGTAGGGAGCGCGGCCCTCCGATACCCCGAGACCGCTTGAACGGGCCGGGTGGCGCCTACGGTAGGCAAGACCACGCGGGAGTATCAGGGTCCGGGCCCCGATGACCGCCCGTGTCACGTGTGCCGCCCGACCGATCGGTGCCTTGCGGTTGCAAGGAGGCGGCATCATGAACGCGTCGCGTAGTGCCTTGCGTTTGTCGCTGGCGAGCATGTTGCTCGCAGCGTCGTTACCATTGGCGGCTGTCCACGAGCCTGGACACAGGGTCGTCGACGGTATGTCGATATTCATCGGCGTTATGCCCGCGCAAGCCATCGCCAAGCGCGGTGGTGTGGAAGCCACCATGCACGGCGGAGCCGGCGGTGCGCACAGCTACCATGTGATGGTCGCCCTGTTCGACCACGCCGACGGACAGCGCATCACCGATGCCCGCGTGACGGCGACGGTCGGTGAAATCGGCATGGCGAAGGAGAGCGAGCCTCTGGAGCCCATGCATGCGGGCGGCGTGGTCACCTACGGCAATTACTTCACGCTGCCGCGGGCGGGCCTCTACCGCATCCGGATCGAGATCCATGTCCCGGGTGAATCCCGCAGCGTGCGAACATGGTTCGATTACCGGGTGCAGCGGGACCGGTAGTGGTGATCGCGGGTCGACTGCACCCGCTTTTCTCTTTTCACCGTCCCTTGGCTCTGTGTCCTCCGTGTCCTCTTTGGTTCATTCTTGTGCTGTTCGCGTGATGCGGCCGTTGAGATAGTCGGCAACGGCACGACCGACCTCCACGCCGTTCAGAAGAGCCCCGTGGGCGGTGGAAAAGAACTCTCGCGAGCACGCCTCGCCGGCGAAGAATACGCGCTCGCCGACGGGGCGCGCGAGCGCGGCCCGTTGCTCGGCCCGACCGGGGCGCGCGCAGGAATACCCGCCCCGAACATCGGGATCCTCGCCCCAGCGTACGCAGGCGCTCTTGACGATACGGCGCGGTACGCCTGCTCCGAACATGTCAACCAGCCGCTCCCGCGCAAAGGCGATCATTGCAACCTCGCCTGCGGCTTCCAGCTCGCGGCAGAAGTGGCCCCCCACGTAGCCCACGGCCAGGCTTCGAGCGAAGGGCCGAATCTGGAAGCTCAGCGTGCGCGGCGCGCCCCGCTCGGGAATTGCATAGGTCGTCGACGGTAGATCGAAGACGTCGCGGTCAAACGCAAAGGCGATCTTGCCGGCGTAGCCGAGGGGCACCGCATCGATGGCTGCGAGCTTCCACTGCGGCAGCGGCGGCTCGAAGCGCAGCGTTCCCGCGGCGAGCACTCCCGTGGACACCGTCACCACCACGGCGCGGGCGTCCAGTGTCCCGCGCGCTGTCCGCACCCGCACGCCGCGACCGCCACCCCAGTCGATGCGTCGGGCAGGCGTGCCTAGCGCAACCTCCAGATCCGCGCCGTAGCGCGCGACGAGCGCCCCGTACCCATCCGCCACCGGCCAGTTCTCGCCCGTATCGCGGTAGCGGGCGAGGTCCAGCGTCGAGACGTGGGCGGGCTCGAAGCCGCTCATCAAGCACATCCAGAAATCGAACATGGCGCTCCGGCGATGCGCGCGCTCGACGACTTCGGCCACCGCCACGTCCCGACCCGCCTCCGCGGCCGCCTCGACGGCCGCCATGCTGCGCCGGTAGAAGGCCATGCGCTGTTCGTGTTCGGCGTCGCTCTCCCAGCGCTCACCGAGGTGCAGCCGGCCCCAGCCCGTCCCCGTGCGGTGGGCAAAGCCCCATGTCTGGGCCATCTTCGTGAACGGATTCACGTCCGCGGAGTGGAGCCAGTGGCAACCCCAGTCCAACGGTACGCCGAACGTGGCGGCGTCCGTCCAGGCCCGCCCGCCTGTGCGATGCTTGGCTTCGAGCACCGCCACCCGCAGACCCGCCCCGCGCAACGTCTTGGCCGCTGCCAGCCCGGCGGCCCCGGCTCCCACGACGATGACGTCCACCCTCTAGCCTCCTGTCTCTCAGCCGACGAGCAACCAGAGCGCCACCGGCAGGGTTACGCAGCCCCCCAGGTGGCTCATGGTCACCATACCCGCCGTCAGCGGTGCGTCGCCGCCGAGCAGCAGGGCCGTGACCACGACACCCATTCCGATGACGGCGATGGCGGCCAGCAAGGCGGGCACCAGACCCGAGGCGAAAACTCCTTCCAGGTCGGCGCCGGCGAGCGTGCCTACGAGCAAAGCGGGAAAGAACAGATAATACGTGAGGCGCTCCACGGGAGCCCAAAAAACGTCCCCCGGGAAGCGGGCACGCCGTAGCGCCCAGCCGAGAACGATCATCAGAAACACGGAAACAAGGGCATTCAACGCCATGCTCAAGCGCGCAGTCCCCCCGTGCAAGCGCGCCGGGGAAGGGCGCGGCGCATCCCGGTTGGCGTCGAGGTGGCGGCCCGGCTATGCTGTCGCCCGGCCAATCTCGACGGCCTCTCGCGGGTAAGAAGCGAACGGGCAGATGACATCGCGACGAAAGTCCCCCGGTTTCTTTGTATGGCTTGGCGTCGCGGCGGTGTGCATCGCGCCGCAGCCGACCCCCGCGGAGCCGTGGCATTACACCATCGACCAGCCGAGAATCAATCAACAGGCCAATTTCTGCCTCGAGAAGACGGAGGCGATGCTCGTCGCCGAGGTCTTCCGCCGCTTCGGACCCCGACCGGGCTACGCGGCGCTCAGCCAGTCATCTGCCTGCGCGAGGCGCGTCGCCTCTTTCACGCCAAAGGCGGTGGTGGCCCGGGTGATCATCTCCGAGGGGGAGGCTGGCGAATACATCGTCAGCTTCGTCAGGGTGCTGACCGCCGACGGCAACGTCGAGTATCTGGTCACCACCCGCGACGTCCGCGACTGAAAGCTCGCCCGCAAATCGGGTGCGCGAGTAGCCCTGCGAGTGCACCCACGCCCCTGGGCCAGGCTCGCGGCGAAGCCGAGCAGCACCACCGAAGCGCCCGAGGGACTCGGATGAGTGAAGTCCCTGTTCGGCGCTCCGTCGGGTGGCCGTCCGTAGGGTGGGCTGAGCCGCAGGCGAAGCCCACCATCTCAGCCGCAGTGGCGCTGTTGCGGTTAGACCGTGGGCTTCGCTTCGCTCAGCCCGGCGCCCTATCCACTACCGACGAAGCGGTGCATGGCCCGGGCCCTCAGACCCAAGCTCGGGATCTCGAGAGGTTTCGCCAAGAACCCTATCTACTTGGGATAGCTGCGCGCATAGATGCCGAGCGCGGGCTCGATGGGATCGACACCGCCCACGCCCGCGGGCAACGATTCGCGCCGCCCGATGACGAGCACACCCCCTGGAGCCAGACATCGCGTCAGCCTCTCGAGCACGCGCTTCTGTAGCTCCGCCTCGAAGTAGGTGAAAACGAGATTGCGGCACAGCACCCAGTGGAAGGAACCACCGGGCGCGACACGGCGCACATCCTGTCGCTCGAAGCGCACGCCGGCACACAGCGCGCGCTCGAGGCAGTACTCCCCGTTCACGCGCGTGAAAGCCCGCGCCAACCACTCGGGCGGCAGATCCCGCAGCGTGCCGTGCTTGTAGCACGCCCGCGCCGCCCGCCGCAACAGCGCCTCGTCGACGTCGGTGGCCGTCACCTGCAAGCCGAGCCCGGGGAATCGCCGTTCCAAGTCGAAATGCCACAGCAGGGTCAACGTGTAAGGCTCTTCGCCCGATCCGCAACCGACGCTCCACGCCCGCAGCGTGCTCTCCCCGGCCTGCACCAGGGCTCGCGCACGTGCGGGCACGACATCTTCGCGCAACCGGTCGAACACCTCCCGGTCGCGGTAGAAACGGGACACGGTCACACGGCAGAGCGCATCGAGAACACGCCGCTCCGAAGGGTGTGTTTCGAGGTAGCGGCCGTATGCGCACGGTCCTGAGAGACCGAGCACGGTGCAGCGGCGGCGGATACGCTTACAGACCTGACCGCGCACGCGCCGAAACCCGCTCCACCGCAGGCCCAGACCCGGTAACGTCCTCCGGAGAAACTCCGCGCACTCGTCCGAGGCCATCGCGCTCTCATCACCGCCGGGCTCGCGCGAGCCGCCGCGCGCGCCCCGGTGCTTTAAAGGTGCTTTAAACTATCGTATCAGCTCGCCGCGTTACTCGACGGCGCGTGGGGCAAAGACATGACGAGCATCGGAGCACTCAACCGCATCACGGATCAGATCTGGGAGCTACCCGTCTCGTACAAGGAGGGCATGCGCGTACCCGCGCGCATCTACGGCACGGAGCGCCTCATCCGCGACATGGACGACGCGGTATTCGATCAGATCACCAACGTAGCCACGCTGCCCGGCATCACCCGTCACGCGTACTGCATGCCGGACGGGCACTTCGGCTACGGCTTCCCCATCGGCGGCGTCGCGGCCATGGACGCGGCGTCGGGCGGCGTCATCTCTCCCGGTGGCATCGGATTCGACATCAACTGCGGGATGCGTCTGGTGCGCACCGAGCTCACGTATGCGGACGTGAAGCCGCGGCTGAAGAAGCTGGTGGACCGACTCTACCAGCGCGTGCCGGCTGGAGTGGGAAGCAGCGGCCTGCTCGAGCTCTCGCGCGGTGAGCTCAAGCGCGTCTGCGAGCAGGGAGCTCGCTGGTGCGTACGCAACGGCTACGGCTGGGACGATGACCTCGAGTTCACCGAGGAGAGCGGGTGCATCGAAGGTGCGGACGCCTCGACCATCAGCGAGCGCGCGCTCTCCCGAGGCCTCAAGCAGCTCGGCACGCTGGGCTCGGGCAACCACTACCTCGAGGTTCAGGTCATCCGTCCCGAGAACGTGTTCGACGGCGAGCTTCTACGCCGCTTCGGTCTGCACGACGACGAGCAGGTGGTGGTCATGCTCCACTGCGGCAGCCGGGGGTTCGGCCACCAGGTCGCCACCGATTATCTGCAGCGCTTCCTCAAGGCCATGCCCAAGCACGGGCTCGAGATCCGCGACCGCGAGCTCGCCTGCGCGCCGTTCGCGTCCCGGGAGGGCCAGGAGTACTTCAGCGCCATGAAGGGCGCCATCAACATTTCCTTCGCGAACCGCCAGGCGATCCTGCACCAGATCCGCGAGGTGTTCTCGGAGGTGTTCGCACGACCGGCCGAGGAGCTGGGCCTGCGCATGGTCTACGACGTGGCCCACAACACCGCCAAGCTCGAACGCCATAGCGTCGACGGCACCGAACGAGAGCTGCTTGTGCACCGCAAGGGCGCGACCCGCGCGTTCGGGCCGGGGCATTCCGAGCTGCCGCCCGCCTATCGAGAGCTGGGGCAGCCAGTCATCATCGGCGGCAGCATGGAGACGGGCTCGTATCTCATGGTGGGGACGCCCGAGGGGGCGCAGACGTTCTTCAGCACCGCCCACGGCAGCGGCCGGACCATGAGCCGGCGCAAGGCGCGCAAGCAGTGGCGGGGCAGCGAGCTGCGCCAGGAGCTCGAAGGGCGTGGCATCTACATACGCAGCGTCTCCGATCGCGGCCTCGCCGAGGAGGCGGGGGGCGCCTACAAGAACATCGACGACGTCGTTGAGGCGACAGAGCTGGCCGGCATCAGCAAGCGCGTCGTACGCTTCGTCCCTATCGGCAACGTGAAGGGATGATTTTCCGATGGCCCGCGACGACGTGCCGGCGAAGACCCCTCTCACGCTGATCAGCGGCCCCCTAGGGAGCGGCAAGACCACGCTGCTCCTGCACATTCTGGAGGAGACGCCCCGGCGGCTGGCTCTCATCATCAACGAGTTCGGCGAGCTCGGCATCGACAGCCGCGTGGTGCGCGGCAATAACATCCGCATCACCGAGCTCGACGGCGGCTGCGTGTGCTGCTCGCTGGTCGGCGAGTTCGAAGCCGCCGTGGAAGAAATCATCGAGACCGTCGGGCCGGACGCCATCGTCGTCGAGACCACCGGCGTGGCCGAGCCCGAGGCGCTGGTTGCGGACATCACCGACGAGCTGCCGGGGACGCGCATCGACGGGGTGATCACGGTGATGGACGCCGACAGTTTGCTGCGCTTCCCGGAGCTCGGCGTCACCGAACGCATCCAGATCGAGACAGCCGACCTGCTGCTGCTCAACAAGATGGACCTCGTCTGCGAGGCTCGGAAACAGCCGCTCGAAGTGCGGTTGCGCACGCTCAACGAACGGGCCCCCGTGATCCCCACGCGCCGCTGTCGCGTGGACATGAACCTGCTCTTCGGCATCTCCCGCGATCGGGCCGCCGGCGAGACGGGTCACAGGCATCAACCCGAGTACGAATCCTTCGTTTTCAGGAGCGAGCGACCCCTGGACAGAATCCGCTTCGGACGTACCGTGGACGCGCTCGAGCCAGCGACCTATCGCATCAAGGGCTTCGTGCGCTTCCCTGACGGCAGCCATCTGTTCAATTACGTCGGCGGGCGCTGGGACCTCGCCGAGTTCCCGGGCGAGCAGACGCGGCTGGTGTTCATCGGCAAGGGAGTCAAACAAAAAGAAGCACGCATCGTAGACGCGCTGAAGGCATGCGAAGGTTGACGGCGACACTTCAGCACAGAGGACACAGAGGAAAACACAGAAGTCACAGACAGTAACATTTCGGATTTTTCGCCATCTTAATGAAAGGCGAAAGCAAGGGGATCATTAGCATTCCGATCTCTTATGTTTCTGTGTGTCCTCTGTGGCTGACCTCTCTGGCCTCTGTGGCTCGATCTTTTGATCGTGCGTAGGACGGGGCTGGCGTTCGATGCCGTATGAGTTCCTCGACGATGAGGCCATCGCCGATGTGGCGTTCCAAGCCTGGGGAGGCGAGCTGGGCGAGGTGTTCGCGTGCGCGGCGGATGCGACCATGAACGTGATGATCGAGGATTTGGACGCCATCCGGGCCAGCGAGTCGCGGGATATCTCGCTGGAGAACGAGACCGCGGACATGCTGCTATTCGATCTTCTCCAGGAGCTGGTGTACTACAAGGATGCGGAGCAGCTCCTGTTGCGTGTATCCGACGTCGATATCCGCGAGACGAACGGCGTCTATCGTTTGCATGCCAGGGCATGGGGCGAGCGACTCGATCCGACGCGGCACGAGCAGGTCGCCGACGTGAAGGCGGTGACGCTGCACCGCTTCGAGCTGGAGCAGACCGCGGAGGGCTGGGCGGCTCACGTCATCCTCGACATTTGAGCGGGGAATCAGCGCGAGCGCTCCGGCTCCACTCCCAGCTCACGAATGCCTTGCTCGAGAGCCGTGGCCGCCTCGGCGAGGCGCGTCGTTTCCGAGGAGCGCAGCACCAGGCTCGTGCCGAAACGGCCCCCGCGTACGAAGGGATAGCTGCCCATCTCCACGTCCGGGTAGCGTTCCTGCAACCGACTCAAGGTGCGCGCCACCTCGCTCTCGGGCAGATACACCACGATCTCGCGCGTACGCACGACCGCACCTCCTCGCAGGTGCGGTTTGATCGCCCCGAACATGGCTTCCATGATGGAGGGCACGCCCGCGAGCACGTACACGTTCTCCATCCGAAATCCAGGGGCCCCGCTGACCGGATTGTCGAGGAGCTCGGCGCCGCACGGCACGTTGGCCATACGCAGCCGGGCCTCGGTGAGTCCCGCCGATACTTCGGGGCGAGCGTAGTACGCCTGGAGACGCCTCACCGCATCGGCATTGCGCTCGAGGGGGACGCCGAACGCCTTGGCGACGGACGCGGCGGTGATGTCGTCGTGCGTAGGCCCGATACCGCCCGTCGTAAACACGTACGCGTGCCTCGCGCGCAGGGTGTTCACCGTCTCCACGATGACGCCTTCCACATCGGGAATGACCCGCGCTTCGCGCACACGGATGCCGACCTCGTTCAGCCCCCGGGCGAGATAGGCGAGATTACTGTCCCGGGTACGCCCGGACAGGATCTCGTTGCCGATGACGACCACGGCGGCAGTGACGTGTGAGGAGCTGCCCGGCATGCGCGCTCCGACGGCTGGGCGTGTGCCGGATCATGGTACTCCACGGGTACGGCGGCGCCCACGCCCGCCGAAGCGCACGGAGCTCGATTGACTCAGATCAAGAAAGAGACCCGGGCCCGCCCCTACATTGCGACGAACGCCCTATCCGTCGGTGTGAGACCTTGGCATTCGGAGGGCGGGACCAACGGATCCCGAGAGGAGGACAGTATGAAATTCATCGTCTACCAGTGCTCGCAGGACGAGGACTACTTCATCGTGACGGACGCGGAGCACGAGAGTAAGGTGACCGCCAAGCTCTGCCCGAGCGGGGGCGAGCTCAAGAAGGTGGGTGAGTACCCGGAGATGGGCAAGGAGCGGGTCGCCTTCGATGAGACCCTGGCCAAGAATTCCATCCAGCATCAGGGCTATTACCGCTTCGAGGCGAAGGGTTTCGCGCCGGTACCGGGACGTCCCGAGATGCCCCAATAGGCCGGCGGTACAGCGCCGGCCGCAGCCGGGTCATGCCCGGTGCGCATGCGCAGGCGGCGTCCTCCGAGCGGCAAAACCGGCGCTGCGGCGCCGGTTTTTCTTAGCTCTTCGCGGATCTTCGGGAGGTGGGCGGGCTTCGCCGTGCGATGCCCGGTCCCGCGGAGGGGTAGTCGAGCTGCGCTATCATGACGACCGCCCCGGGCCGGCCCAATGGTGCCGGCGCGTATCGGCTCCATGGATGTCGGGCCGCTCAGCACGACCTGCCAGCTGGTTCGCAGGCGGAGGCCGCCGGGCGCGACGATCCGGGCGGACCGCGCCGCTCATCGCTTTGGGCTGGCTCTGCGCAACACTCACTGGCTGTGATTACGGCGGCGATGAAGCACCCGCCCGGGAGGTTCTGAGCGTCTGGTTCCACGCCGGGCGCGCGTCCGAGCGCGCCGTTGTGCTGGATCAGCTCACGCGCTTCGGCGCCGCGCACCCCGGGCTGGACGTGCGGCACACGGTGATTCCCGAAGGCTCGTACAACGGACAGATCCAGGCGGCGGCGCTGGCGGGGGATCTGCCGGACCTGCTCGAGTTCGACGGACCTCTGGTCTACAACTACGCTTGGCAAGGCAGGCTGCTGCCGCTCGAGAAGCTGCTCCCCCGGGCGTTACGCGACACGCTGCTGCCCTCGATCATCGCCCAGGGCACATACCGCGGCGCGCTCTATTCGGTCGGCGTCTTCGACTCCGGGCTCGGCCTCTACGCGCGCCGCAGCCGCCTGCAAGCCATCGGCGCCCGCATTCCGACGACGCCCGAGAGCGCCTGGCCCGTGAGCGAGTTCGAGCGCATCCTGCGCGAGCTGGCCCGAAACGATGCCGACGGCGCGGTGCTGGACCTCAAGCTCAACTACACCGGCGAGTGGTTCACCTACGCCTTCTCGCCGCCCATCCAGTCCGCCGGCGGCGATCTGATCGACCGCAACGGCTACCGCTCCGCGGCGGGCGCCCTCAACGGCCCCGAGGCCGTGGCCGCGATGCGCCACATCCAATCCTGGATCCAAGGGGGATACGTGGATCCGAATCTGGACGACGCCGCCTTCGTTAGCGGACGGGCGGCGCTATCCTGGGCTGGACACTGGGAGTACGCCCGCTATCGCGCCGCGGTGNNCGCTGCCGGATTTCGGTCACGGCACGCGCACCGGCCAGGGTTCCTGGAACTGGGGGATCCCGGTGACCAGTCGCAACCCCGAAGCGGCCATGCGCTTTCTCACCTTCATCCTGCAACCCGAGGAGATCCTGCGTATGGTGCGCGCCAACGGCGCCGTGCCGGGCACCCATCCCGCGCTTGCCCGCTCGCACCCGTACGGGACAGGCGGCTCCCTGCGGTTGTTCGCGACTCAGCTCGTGGAAGGCTACGCGGTGGCGCGCCCGCGCACGCCGGCTTATCCGGTCATCAGCTCCGCCTTCGAAGAAGCTTTTCTCGCCATCCGCAACGGTGCAGACGTGCGCGAGGCTCTGGACGGCGCGGTTCGAGTCATTGACCGCGACATCCGGGACAACCACGGCTACCCCCTGGAAGCGCTCCAAGCGAAGAATAAAAAGGGGACGGATCTATTTTTTGCCACAAATGTGACGAATGCCCGCGGATCCGATGAAAAATAGATCCGTCCCCTTTTTATTCTTTGGGCGACGCGGCCCCACCGACGACACTGCGGCGGCCGTCCTGCTCGTACTGCCGGCGACGGCGGGGCTGCTGCTTTTCATCGTGCTTCCATTCGCGCTCGCCGTCGGTATGTCCTTCACCAACCTTCGCCTGGGCTCGCCGCTGCCGCTCGAGTTCGTGGGTCTGCGCCAGTACGCGAGAATCTTCGCCGAGGAATCGGTCCTGCGCGCCCTGCTCAACAACCTGATCTTCGCGAGCGTCGTGGTTCCCTTGCAGACAGCGCTCGCACTCGCGCTCGCGTTGCTGCTCAATCGGAGAGTACGCGGCATCGTGGTGTTTCGCGCGCTTTTCTTCCTGCCGGTCGTCTTTCCGCTCTCGCTCGTGGCGGTCGTGTGGGTGCTCCTCTACGCTCCGGGGCCCGACGGTGTGCTCAACTCGTTTCTCCGCCTCATCACGTTCGGCGCTTGGGAGCCCATCGATTTCCTGCACCATCCGACCTACGCCCTGCCCGCTGTCATGCTCACGTCCATCTGGCAGGGCGTGGGGTTTCAGATGATCGTGCTGCTCGCAGGGCTGCAGGAGGTGCCGACGGTCCTGCACGATGCGGCGGCTGTGGACGGCGCCGGGGCCTGGCGCCGTTTCCGGCACGTCACCCTGCCGCAGCTCCGCAGTCCGCTCATCTTCGTCGTCGTCGTGACCACGATCCTCTCCTTCCGGGTGTTCGATCAGGTGCGCATCATGACGCAGGGCGGACCGAACGACGCCTCCACGACGGTCGTCTTCGAGGCGGTACGGGCGTCTTTCGACCGCGCGCAGGTCGCACGGGGGGCGGCCATCACCGTCACGTTCTTCCTCATCGTGCTCGCCATCACCCTGCTGCAGCGGCGCTTCCTGCGTCAGGAGGCCCTCTGATGCGGCGCCGGGGGGCGCTTCGGGCCCTGCACGGCGCGCTGCATTACGGCGTGCTGGTAGCGCTGGCCGCGCTTTTCACCGCCCCCGTGATATTCATGGTGAGCGGCAGCTTCAAGCCCGACGACCAGGTTCTGGCGCAGGCGGGCACGTGGCGGGCTTGGGTGCCCGCCGCACCGAATTTGCAGAATTACCGGGACGTCTTCGAGCGCGTGCCCTTCGAGCGCTATCTTCTCAACTCCCTCATCGTCAACGGCGCCCTCGTGATCCTCGGGCTGGTGGTCAATTCCTTCGCGGGCTACGCGCTGGCGAGGCTTCACTGGCCGGGGCGCCGCGCCATGGTGGCCGCCGTGCTCGCGGTGCTGGTCATCCCGTTCGAAGCCATCGCGGTCCCCTTGTTCTATCAGCTCAGCGCCCTCGGCTGGCGCGATGACTATGCCGTGCAGATCATCCCTTTCGTCGCCTACCCGCTCTCCATCTACCTCTTCTACTCCTTCTTTCTCGGGCTGCCGAGAGAGCTCGAAGAGGCGGCGCGCGTCGACGGCGCCGGTGCGTTGCGCATCTTCTTCACCATCGTCGTGCCCAACGCGAAGCCCGCGTTCGCCAGCGTCGCCATCGTCACGTTCCTGTTCTTCTGGGGCCTCTATCTCTGGCCGCTGCTCATGACCACGGGCGAGAACGTTCGCCCGCTGCCCCTCGCCATCGCGACCTTCTACACGTTGCCGCCGCTGCAATGGGGCGACATCATGGCTTTCGGGGTGATGATGGTGATGCCGGTGGTGCTCGTGTTCCTCGCGTTCCAGCGCTGGTTCGTGCGCGGGGTGGCCGCTACGGGGGTCAAGGGATAACCCGCTGTGCAGGCGCAGTGCCGGGCTGCATTGTCGGACACCGATGCGGCATGGGGTTCTTCGGGACTTGCGGGAAACCGCGCCGGCCAGCGTCGCACACCGAAACCACCCATCTCCCGGGAATCCGCGAAGAACCTACAATGGGGTGCCACTCCGGGGGATCCGCCATGGCAGCGGTTGAATTGCGTGGTATCGACAAAGTCTTCGATGACGGCACCCGTGCCGTGCGCAACCTCTCGTTGTCGGTCGCCGAAGGAGAGTTCCTGGCGCTGCTGGGGCCCTCCGGCTGCGGCAAATCCACCCTCCTGCGCGTGCTCGCGGGTCTCGAGGAGGTGAGCGCGGGAGAGATTTTCATCGGCGATCGAATGGTCAATGACCTGGGGCCGCTCGAGCGCGACGTCGCCATGGTGTTTCAGAATTATGCGCTCTATCCGCACATGACGGTCCGCGGCAACCTGGAATTCCCGCTGCGCATGCGCAAGCGTCCGCGAGCAGAGGTGGCGCGCCGCGTCGAGCAGATCGCCCGCATGTTGGGCCTCGACGAGCTGCTCGCGCGCAAGCCGCGCCAGCTCTCGGGCGGACAAGCGCAACGCGTCGCCATGGGCCGCGCTCTGGTGCGCGAGCCTGCGGTGTTCCTGATGGACGAGCCCCTGTCCAACCTCGATGCCAAGTTGCGCGTTCAGATCCGCCGCGAGATCGCGGCGGTGCACGAGCGCACCCGCACCACCACGCTCTACGTCACCCACGACCAGGTCGAGGCGATGACCCTGGGGCAGCGGGTGGCGGTGCTCTCCGCGGGGGAGCTGCAACAAGCGGCGGCGCCGCAGGCCTTGTACGAGCGGCCGGCGAACATATTCGTGGCCGGCTTCGTCGGGCGACCCCCGATGAACATCTTCGAGGCCGTGCTGCGCGAGGAGGCTGGCACCCTTACCCTGACCTTCGGGAGCAGCCCGATCCCGGTGCCGCCCGAGGTGACTCCCTCCAGCGGCGGGCGAGCCTCGGTGCGGCTTGCGGGCCTGCGCCCCGAAGCCTTCGCCTGGCCCGAAGAACGTTCGACGCATCCGCGCATCCAAGCCACCGTGCAGGCCGTGGAGGCTCTGGGGCACGAACAGATCGTCCACTTTCCGGCCCCGGTACGAACCATCGAGGCGGACCGCGCCCCGGAGATCGTGCCCACGGCGGCGGACCGAGCACTCATGGCCGCCCGCCTCTCCACCCGACGTTCGGTACGGCCGGGCGAGACCCTCTCCCTCGCGGTGAGCGCGGGAGCGCTGTACTGGTTCGACGAGAGGGGGCGGGCCCTGGAACGCCCTCGCGACCGGGTACCGTGAACGATACGCGGGAACGGGGATCGCCGCCGTTCCACGCCGACCCGAGATCGAAGATTACCCGCGAGAACGCCTCGCGAAGCACCGTGAGATACCCATGAGCATACCGGCAAACTCCGCAAACACCAGAGCCCTCAATCTCGCCCTCCAGGGCGGCGGTGCGCACGGCGCCTTCACCTGGGGTGTCCTCGACCGCCTCCTCGAGGAGCAGACGCTCGTCATCGAAGGCATCAGCGGCACCAGCGCGGGCGCCATGAATGCAGCCGTGCTCGCCGATGGCTACGAGAAAGGCGGACGCGCGCAGGCGCGGGAGGCTCTCCGGGGCTTCTGGCGGTCGATGAGCCTGCACGGGGCACTGAACCCGTACAACTCCGGGCCCTTCGGCGGGTGGCTGCCGCGCTCGCCGCTGACGCTGTGGTTCGAGGCGTTCGCCCAGTGGCTGTCCCCCTATCAGCTCAACCCTTTCAACATCAACCCCCTGCGCGGTGTGCTCGAGGAGATGATCGATTTCGACTGCCTGCATCGCTGCCGGGCCATCAAGCTCTTCCTCTCCGCAACCAACGTGCGCACCAATCGCATGCGCATCTTCCGCAGCTCCGAGCTGTCCGTGGATGCCCTGCTTGCCTCGGCATGCTTGCCGCAGATTCATCACGCGGTCGAGATCGACGGCGAGTACTACTGGGACGGCGGCTTCATGGGCAACCCCGTGCTGGAGCCGCTGGTTGGCCAGTGCGATTCCCCCGATATCCTGATCGTGCAGATCAACCCGATCCATCGCGAGCACGTGCCGCGCACGGCCGAGGAGATCAACGACCGCGTCAACGAGATCAGCTTCAATTCCAATTTGATGCGCGAGATCCGCGCCATCGCCACGGCCACCCGCCTGTTGCGGGAAGGTCACATACAGGACCCGCGCTACGAGCGCGTCTATTTCCATCTCATCACGGACCGCGAGGTGTTCGAGCGCCTCGGGGTGCACTCGAAGTTCGACACGAGCTGGCACTTTCTATCGCGCCTTTGCGACGCGGGGCGGCAACGCGCCGAAGAGTGGCTGGCCCGCCATCTCGACGCCCTGGGTCAACGCTCGACGCTGGATCTCGCGGCGTGGGAGCCCGGGCATCTCCCCAATCCCCGGGCGCCCTCCGAGCATGGAGCGGGGTAGACGGCGAGCGCGTCGCTCCGGCGCGCTCAGCCAGCGAGCGCCCGCTCCAGGAAATCCAGCCGATCCTGGCCCCAGAAGAGCTCGTCCCGGTAGATGTAGCTGGGCGATCCGAACACGCCGCGGGCGATGGCGTCCTGGGTCTCCTGCTCCCAACGTTCGTCCATCTCGTCGCCCGCGGCACGTCCGAGCAGCCGCGCGCCGTCCAAATCCTGTTCACCGGCAATGGACGCGAGGGTCTCGCGGTCGGCGATATCGCGCTCCTCCGCCCACACCGCGCGCAGGATTGCGCCGGCGAGGCGCAGCGCATCCCTACCCTCCTCGCGCGCTGCCAGCACCAGCCCCGCCGCCAGGCGCTCGTCGGCCGGGAAATGTGCAGGCTCCGGATTGAGCGGCACGCCGAAGTGGTCCCGCCAACGCCTGAGCTCCATCAACCGATAGGCCCGACGTTCGGGCGCGCGCTGCGGCAACGGGAGGCCGCCGGTGGCGGCGAACACTTTGGGCAATTTGACGGGGTGGATGGCGATGGGTGCCGTGTGTCGCGCCGCCATCGCGAGGAGCCGCTCGTGGCCCAGATACGCGAAAGGCGACTGCAAGGACAGATAGTACTCGATGCTCTCCGCCATAGCTGTACCTCCTCCGTGGAAGTCATGGTAACGACCTCTGCCCCGCTTGCCCAGGGCCCCCGGGGAACGTGACTGTGGCAGAATACTCCTTATTACAGCGCAGGATACATCACGCGACGGCGCAAGTGCGGCAACCAGGTGCAACGGCTCCATCCGGACCTATGACGGCACCCTGCCCCGACCCGTCTGCCCGGAGATCATTCAACGTATCGAGCGGCGCGTCATGATCAATTTCTCCTACCGATCCCCGAAGACGGAAGTACGGGACAGCCCCATTCACGGCAAGGGCCTGTTCGCGAAAACATCCATCGCGAAGGGGGAGATCGTGGCCGTCAAGGGAGGCCATATCCTCGACGCGAGCCAATGGGCGGAGCTCGAAGGTCGGCTGGGTCCGGCGGAAATTCAGATTTCGCAAGATCTCTTCATCGCGCCCGTGCGCATCGAGCACAGGGAAGGCAGCATGCTGTACACGAACCATTCGTGTGATCCCAATATCGCCATTCAAGGTCAAATCGTGTTCGTCACAATGAGGAACATCGGGCCCGGGGAAGAATTGACGCACGACTGGGCGACCACGGTCGATATGGACTACGCCATCGAGTGCAACTGCGGTTCTCGGAGCTGTCGCCGCACCATCACCGGTAAGGACTGGATGAAGCGGGAGCTACAGCAGAGGTACCGGGGCTGGTTCTGTTGGTTCATCCAGAGAAAGATCGACGAGTTCTCGTCCAGCGAGCGGCCGCAGCCAGGTTGAATACGCCGCGCGAAGGCGAAGCGCGCCGCCCGGTTAATCAAAACGTGTCAGCCCATCGCAGTCCGAGATTCAGCACCTTCTGAATGAGCGCCTCATAGCCGAGATCGGCCGCTCTCGCTGCGCAAGCGAGCTCCTCGTCCCGCGAGATGTCCGGGTTCGCGTTCGCCTCGATGAAGTACAGTCGATCGTCGGAGGCGAGCCGGTAATCGATGCGCGCGTAGCCACTGAGGTTGAGCGCTTTGTAAACGCGCCGGGTCGTGACGTCGAGCCGTGTCGCCACTTCATCCGGAAGCTTGCGCGCCCGTCCGATACGAAGCTTGTACCTGTCCTGATACGACAGATCCCATTTCACCCGGAAAGTGGCGATACGGGGCGCGTCGGCAGGCAACCCGTCCATGTGCAGCTCCCAGACAGGAAGAATCTGCAGCCGTTGATTTCCCACCACGCCGACGTACAGCTCCCGGCCGTCGATGTACTGCTCGGCTATGGCAGCCGTATGAAAGCTTTCGTGCACGAAGCGCACACGCTCCACGAGCTGTTCGTCGCTGTGGACGACCGACGCCCGAGCGATGCCAAAGGAAGCCTCCTCGGTATCGGCCTTGACGATGAGCGGATATTCCAGACGCTTCGGGCGTTGCACGCGCCGTCCGCGGGGAAAGCTCGCGAAGCGCGGGGCGCGTATCCGGTGGTAGTGGAGGATCTTTTTTGATAGCGCCTTATCCGAAGCGATCACCAGTCCACGCGGATTGCACCCAGTATATGGAATGCCCAGGAGCTGCAGATAGCTGACGATGTGCTGGTCGTAGATGGTCAGGCCCCGGAACTGATCCACCAGATTGAAGACAATCGAAGGCTTCCAGTCCTCCAGGGCGCGGCGCAGTGATCCCACCTCATCGGACAGACCGAGCTGCCTTGCCTCGTGACCGAGCCTCTCCACGGCTGCGAGTACGTCATAGGCCGCCTTTATCTGCTCGAACTGCTTTTCGCTGAGCTCGGCCGCATCGTCGGGAGCCATCTGACCCTCGGGCACCACCACCAGCACCCGGAGCTTTCTCATAGGGGGTGCCATTCCCGGCGCTTGAGGCACTGCAGCGCGTGAACGGTCAGCAGGATCGCGAACTCGAGCTTCAGTCGCTGCCTCGAGCCGACTGCACGGAGCTTGAGCTCCCGGCAACTACCGATCATCTCCTTCAATACTTGGTCCACCGTGAATTGGTACTCGCCGGTCGAGCGCGACACCATCTCCCGAAGCTCGCGGCGATGTCTTCGCAGAAAAGCCGCGGCGCTCTCCCCGCTGCGCGTTTTCTCCGCGGACGTGAACAAGCGTTGCAGATCGCGATCGTACGTGCGCGGATATCCCACGTAATAGCGTTCGCGCTTCGCCTGGTAGTAGCTTCGCAGGGTACGGCGCAGCTTGGACAGACGGTGGGGAGTGGCGCGGCTGCGAACGACGCGTCGTGCACGCCTCAGCTCCCGCATGAGCTCGTCCACGTACTCGAGCTTCTTGAGCACCGGCCACCCGGCATAATACCTGCGCCAGTTGGAGCGCGGCTTCAGCCACACCGCGAACGTCTCCGCGAAATCCTCGTCCGGGTGACTCTGGGCATACCAGGCATCCAAGTGCAGTACGTAATGCCTGCTCGCCGGATTGGGCCGATAGTGGTCGGGGTAGGGCTCCGAGGAGCGACCGAAGACGGCTTGCCAGCGCCGGCGCCTGTGAAGCTGGTACGCCACTTGTAGCGTGTGGCCCGTCTCGTGCCGCAGCAATCGCATGCACTCGCGGCGCGACCCACCCTCGGCCTCGTACATCTGACGACGCTCCAGGGCCATGAGGCGCGGGTGCGCGAGATAGAAGGGGATGGCGATCCCGGGGACATCGACGGGCGAGAACCACTCGTCCGACAGCCAGCAGTGAGGTTTATGCTTTATGCCCCTGGCGTCGAGCTCTTCGTGGAGCCGCTCAATGCACTCTTCCAGCCACGTCCCCCCGATGCCCACGTCGAGATCGCACAGTCGCAGATCGAGCAGCCGCTCGAAAGGGAGCTTTTCCCATCCGCGTCGCGTCATGTCGCTTCCCTCGTGTCGCGTCTCAAATCAGACGAATAGCCGACGTCCGACACCCCGTGGCGCCCTGCGCGGTGGGACCAAGCTTACATTACCAGGCGCTCGTGATAGAGTGACGAGCGCAGCGAATGCGTCGCTCTCCGCGCTCCTGGATATTGCCCGAGAGTGGCCGGTCACCCCGACTGGCGATACCAGTCGCCTGGTCCGGGGCGCACTTCACGAGCAGCGGAGCTCGACGGCACGGGACAACCCTGAATACCAACACAGACGTGAGGCTCACCCCGGCAGCGTAGCCGTGAGCACGCACGTACGGCGCGACGGCACGCCAAAATCAATGCTCAAGATTCGGGAGTACACGCACAAGGACGTCCAGGCGCTGCGGCGGCAGGTCGCCGATCTGCACGAGGCGATGCGCGTCCTCGACCCCTCGCTGCCACCCGTTAGCGAGATCATCGACACTTATTTCGAATACTTGCTGCAAACCTCCAAAAGCAGCGGCGGAACATTCTACCTGGCGGAGGTGGACGGCGAGATGATCGGGTATCTCTGCCTTTTCGGCCTCCTGTCCCCCTCGGATCCCGACGAACCGCCGGAGCCCTACTCGTTCGTGGCCGACCTCTACGTCCGCCCGGAATTCCAGAGACGGGGGATCGGTAAGGCGCTCATGGAGACCGCCGAAGAGCACGCACGTGCCCTCGGTGCCTCCAATATCGACCTGAAAATCTTGACCCCCAACAAGCACGCGCTCGCTTTCTACCAGGCGCTCGGCTACGGACCACGCATCCTGGAGCTGAGGAAGCCTATTCGCGCCCGCGGGCAATCCGGGTCGCGGTGATAATGGGTGGTCATGAAATGCACAGAGCGCGGCTCGAGCGGTACCGAATGCGTTGCAAGCGTGACGCCACCGCTGGAACGAGGGTTGCGGGCGCAGCTCCCGCGCGGTCGGTGATCCCTTGGCGTCTTTAGTTTCCCCCCGAGATGCCGAACTCTGGCGCATGATCCGTGCCGAAAATCGTGTCTCTTCGGACGCGCCCGACGCACCAGGCAGCATGCAGGAACGGGCCGGCGATTGGCTGCCGCAGGCGAGCGCGCTGGTGGATGCACTTCTCGCGGCGGACCGGGAGACGGCGAGCTGGCTTCTGGGTGGTGCCTTGACGGCCGGGATCCCCTTCACGACTACCTGCGTGCGCCTCGTGGAGAGCGCGATGTACCGTATCGGAGAGCTCTGGGAGGCAGGCCGCTGCACGGTGGCTCAGGAGCAGATGGCCACCGCGGTTTGCCAGACCGTGATCGCGCGAGCATTGATGGACTGCGAAGCCCGAGAGCCGAACGGCAGACGCATGCTGTTCGCCTGTGTGCCCGGTAACCAGCACAGCCTCGGCACGCGCATCGTGGCCGATGCTTTCGAGCTCGACGGGTACGCAGTGGAGTTCACCGGCGCAGATACGCCCATCGACGCGCTGGTGCACGCGGTGGCCGCCACCAGGCCCGACCTGGTGGGTCTATCGGTGGGACTGGCCCAGCAGCGACCGGCGGCGCGCCGCTGCATTGCGGCCATCCGTGAGGCCTGCGGGAACCGGGCACCGCCCATGGCAGTCGGCGGCTACGGATTCAGTGATGTACAGCACCCGACCGAGTCCGTAGGAGCCGATCTCTACTTCCGGGATGTCGAGCAGGCCGTAAAGACACTCGCATGACCCACCCGGCGCACGAGCAAGACGTGCACGGCCCCTGTCTCCCGGGCTATCTGGAAGAGCTGAACGGGGTGGCCGTCGCGCTTCTGGATGACGCCGGCGCCGTGCTCGAAGCCAACCGAGGCTTTACGCGCCTGCTCGAAGAGACCACACCGCAGCACGGCGATGCAAGGAGCGCCGCGTGGCTCTTCCAGCAGCCACGGTTCGCGGATCTCACGTGCGCGCTCGCAGACGAGAGCGGCTGCGTGTTCCGCGGACCGATCACCATGGGTTCCGCGCGCGGCACACCCAGATCCCTCAACGCCAGCATCTACCGCCGGGCGGACGCGCTCCTCTTCGTCGGTGAATACGACGTCGTAGGGTTGGAGCGCGTCGCATCGATGGCCCTCGGATTGAACCAGGAGCTCGCCGACATTCAGCGCGAGCTCGCTCGCCGCAACCGCGAGCTCAAGCGCACCCAGGCTGAGCTCGAGACGCTCTCGCGCACGGACGCCATGACCGGGCTGCCCAACCGTCGCCATCTCGACGATCGACTGACCGACGAGGTCTACCGGCTGCGGCGCTACGGCTCACCGCTCTGCGTCTCACTCGTAGATGTCGATCATTTCAAGACCATCAACGACCGCTTTGGACACCGGACCGGCGACGCCGTGCTGCGCACCGTCGCGCGGCTGCTCGCACAGAGTGTGCGCCGTTCGGACTTCGTCGCACGCTGGGGCGGGGAGGAGTTTGCGCTGCTGCTGCCGGAGACCCGTCTCGTGGGCGCGTGCACCATGCTCGAACGGCTGCGACAGACGCTGAGCGATTACGTCGTGCCGCCGCTCACGGCACCCGTTACGGCGAGCTTCGGAGTGAGCGAGGTGGGGGCGGAAGAGGACGGCGAGTCGGCTCTGTGTCGGGCCGACCGCGCGCTTTACCGCGCCAAGCGCGAGGGACGGAATCGCGTCGCGCTCGCGCGGTGAGAGAGGACGCGACACCGCCCCTGAGTTTTAGGTTCTGCCAACCGAAGCCCACGGAAGCGTCGAGCGGGTACGGCGCGGCCCCGCGTGCGTCCGAGGTTGCTGTCTCGTTTCGGGGCTTGCGACGCAGTGGTGCGTGCCCCGGCACCCGGCGTCGTCCCGCGAAACCGCCATCTCCCGGAAATCCGCGAAGAACCCTCAATCAGGGACGTAGTCGGTGCGCGTGCAGGGCGCGGTACGGTTCCTCGCAAGCCCGGGCAAGCGGCGCCAGCGCCGCGGGAATCTGTACGATTTCGGGTCGGTAGGGCTCGAATCCGGTGGAGCGTTCCACTGCGTGATACCAGTGCACCGCCCAGACGCCGTCGGTGGCCCGGCGTCCCGGCGGCCAGGAGAGCATCTCCTCACGAAATGCCGCCCCGAGGCGCTCGCACAGTAGGCCCAGGGCGGCGCGCGGATCGCGCAACACATCCGCGGCATCGACGACTGGGGGCACCTGGGCGGTGAGGGCCCGGACGTATTCGAAGATCTCGAGCTGCTGAGGTATTCCCACGTCCTCGGCGGTTACCGCCGTCTGGCGTTTTCTGGCATACGACGCCAGCACGGCGCGCGGATCCCGGATGAGGAAGCAGTTCTCCACATCTCGCATCCACTCGCGCCCGATTTCCGGCAGCAGGTGATGCGTCATGTGCTTCTGGTACCAGATGGGGCTGCCATCGGGGACGGGCCCTGTGAGCCACGCCACCACCGTCCGCCAGTCGGTCGGCTGCGAGGCGATCACCGCCTCGCGCATCGGGTGGGGGGCGCCCGAGGCCTGGAGATAGTGGGCGTAAAGGGGCTCGTCGGTCACGTAGCAGTCGGGGCGGTTCTCGAAGGAGCGCATCATCGCCGTGGAGATGTTGCGCGGCCCCGACCACATGGCGATGCGCAACGGCGCAGCGGTCATGCCTCGACGACTTTAGGCGGGCATTCGCGTCCGATCAAATCGCGGTAGAGCTCTTGCAGGCGCTGGGTCAACACCCCCCGCGCGCCGCTCCCGATGGTCCGTCCGTCCACCGTCGTCACCGGGACGACCCCCGCGAAGGTTCCCGTCACGAAAGCCTCCTCCGCACCGTACACCTCGGTGAGGCTGAAATCCCGCTCGCGCGCGGGGATACCCCCCTCCAGCGCCACCCTGAGGACGTTGGCGCGGGTGATGCCCTTGAGGCAGTACCGTCCGGTGGAAGTCCACGACTCGCCGCGGCGCACGATAAAGAAATTCGTCGAGTTGCAGGTGGACACGAAGCCGTGTGGATCCAGCATCAGCGCTTCGTCCGCACCCGCGTTCCGAGCCTGGATGCAGGCGGTGATGCAGTTCAGCTTGCTCAGCGAATTCCATTGCGGGTCCTGCACGTCGGGGGCTCCCCGGCGTACGTGCACGGTGAACAGCGTCAGCCCGGTTTCCAGCATTCGGGCGTCGGGACTCTTCCACTCGGGAATGACGACCACGGTGGCGCCGCCTACGTTGGCGGCGGGACTCTGATAGGGCGTGCGCTTGAGGCCGCGGCTGACCACGAGCCGTATGTGTACGCCCGAGCTCATGGCGTTGGACTCGCAGACCCCGTAGAGCGCCTCCGCCAGCTCCCGCCGGCCCATCCCGACATCGAGGGCGATGGCCTTGGCCCCCTCGTAGAGCCGGTCCAGGTGCGCATCGAGAAAGGCGATGCGGCCGTTGTGCAGCCGCAAACCCTCCCACACACCGTCGCCGAGCAAAAAGCCCGAGTCGAATACCGAGATGCGCGCCTCGGGGCGCGGCACGATATCGCCGTTGACGTAGACTTTGACGGTCTCGTTTCGGGGATCCTCGGCGTGCGCGTGACTGCCGCTCTGCATGTATCTGCCTCGTCATATCAACCACGACCGGGCGCAAAAAGCAAAAAGGGGCGGATCTGTTTTTCGCCAGGGTATAGCAGATTCTGACAGCCGAAACGAAAAATAGATCCGTCCTGATCTGTCCCCTTTTTGTCCTTCCTGGTTGATCTCAGGGAAATTCAGTTTTCCTCGTAGCGCTCGCGCAGCACGCGCTTGAGGGTCTTCCCCGCCACGTTGCGGGGGAAGTCCTCCACCAACATTACTTCGCGCACGCGCTGATACTTGGCGCTCACGTGTGCGTTGATCCAGGCCTTCATCTCCTCCGCCCGAACGGCAGCATCGCTTTGCAGGATCACCGCCGCGATGGGCGCCTCGCCCCATTTGTCGTCCGTCGCTCCGAACACCGCGACCTCGCGCACGGCCGGATGTTGGATCGCCACCTCCTCGATGTCACGCGGGTAAACGTTGACGCCGCCCGAGATGATGAGGTCCTTCTTGCGATCCACGAGGTAGAGGTAGCCGTCCTCGTCCACGTAGCCGAGATCGCCCGTGTGCAGCCACCCGTCCACCACGGCGCGGGCGCTCATGTCGGGTCGATTGTAATAGCCCGGCATGAGAATAGGGCCGCGACCCACGATCTCCCCGACCTCGCCCGGCGGTAACCGCCGTCCATCGTCGTCGAGAATGCGCATCTCGAAGAAAGGCGGTGGCGCACCTACGGAATCGGGCTTTTTTCCGAAGTCGGTCTTGTCCAAGATCGTGACGAAGCCCTCGGTGAGGCCGTACAACTCGTAGAGCCGGTCGGGCAACAAGGCGTTCAGTCGTTGCTTGTGCTCACGGTGCAGGGGGGCCCCGAGGGACAGGATCATCTCCAGCGAGCTTAGCCTCTCGGGCGAGAAAGCGGCACTGTTCAGAAGCGCCACTATCTGCGACGGCACCAGCATGACATGGGTCACGCCTTCGCGCGCGGCTGTAGCGACGAACGCCTCGGGATCGAAGGCGCGATGCAGCACGTAGGTGGCGCCGAGGAAAAGCGCGGGCATCAGGGTGACGAAGGCGCCGTTGAAGACGATGGACCCCGTGTGCAGCACGACGCTCTCGGGCCGCATGCGCCACGCGGCCGCGAACAGAACGCCGTACATGGCTCGTACGTAGTGGGTATGCACGATGCCCTTGGGGTCGCCGGTGGTGCCGCTGCTGTAGATGATGTTGAAGGGATCGGCGTCGACGATGCCGGCGGCGGAGGTTTCCTGGTCGGAGACGCCCTCAATGAACTCCGCGTAGCTGCGAAATCCGGTCGCATGCTCCGTACCGGTGACCACGTAGCGGTCGCCCGGGATGTCCGGCAACCCGCCGCGCACATGCTCGACCACTCGGGCCAGCTCCGCGGACGTGAACAGGGCCCGGGCATCGGCGTCCCAAAGCAGGGCACCGAGCGCTTGCGGTTGCAGCAGCGGGCTGAGGGGCACAACCACCGTACCGGTCTTGGCGCAAGCCCAGTACAGCTCGAGCAGCTCCACGCAGTTAGGTAGCAGCGTCGCGATCTTGTCGCCGCGACCGAGACCTTCACGTTGCAGCGCATTGGCCAGACGATTGACGCGTCGATCGAGCTCGCCATAGCTGATGCGATGCTCATCGAAGACGAGTGCGATGTGCTCGGGCCGGTGGCGCGCGTGGCGGGTGAGCAGGCCGTCGAGTTGCATGAACGTGACCGACATGACTGCTATATCCCGTCGGTGCGGACCCGGCGATTGGATGTCACGCCCTGCGGGATCGGCGGCGATCGAACAGCGAGCCGTGCGCCCGCTCGTACTCGCCGCACTTCTGAAAGAACTGTTGCGTGCTCTTGGGCATGGGTACCCGAGCCCCCGCCAGATAGGTCAGTAGATCCTTGCCATCGCGAATGATGCGCACGCCCTCGGCGACGTGATGGACACGCGCCTGCGAGGCGTTGGGCGGCAGCTTCGGTTGGAATGCGAGGAGCCTCTCACCCGTGGCGACGAAACGGGGCCAGATCTCGAAGATGTCGGGATCACTGCGCATTGTTTCGCTCTCGAGCTTCGCCGCCTGGGCGAACTCATCGATGCGCTCGCTCAGGCCCGCGAAGACGGGGTCGTCCCGAAACAGCTCCTGCAAGCGGTCCGCGATGCGGTCGATATCGCGCATGGTCTGCGCGATCTTCACGTAACGACTGTCGTAGAAGTCGCGGATCGGCATAGCGAAGGCCTTGAGGGGCTCCCCCCACAGCTCGTCGATACCCTCGTGCCCGCTGTAGTGTTTGACCATCCTGCCGAGCTCCAACGCCTCTTGGAAATATTCCTCACACTGCTTCATGAGCTCGTTATCGGGTTTCAGCCGAACACCCTTCTCCTCGAGTTCGACGATGGCGGTGAACATATCCGCCGCGCGGTTGAAGAGAGCGCCGGCGAGCATGGCGCCCTTGACGCGCTTCGTCTCGGGATCCGCGTCAGCCTTGTACGCCCGTCGCGCGACGTCGAGGCGTTCGCCCGGCGTGTTGATCCCGGGCTCGGTGTGGTGGAACAGCCGGCGGGTCAGGCTGTCGATGAGTTTCTTCTTGGCGGTGAGGGTGTTCTGGGGCGGGGCGTAGTACCGAATCCAGTATCCGTCGTAGAAAACGCATTCCCGGCCGTCGACGGTCCGGACGGTGCCGTTGGGAATGCTATCCGCTACGCCCATCTCTTCAGTCCCGGATTCAATGCGTGTGCAAACATCGGGGTGTCATTTGGTTCCTCGTGGCGTATCGGGAAACCACCACCTGGGGCCGGGATGGACCCCCGGGCACGCGCCGCTTGGTCGCAGGCCGGTGGGATGCGCTGAACCGAAGGCGGACCCCACCCCACGCAGCACATCCCCCCGAGCCCTGTGAGCCGGGGCTCGGGATAGCCTTCGGCCGGTTCCCCCGATGTTCCTCCATTTCCCCATGCTCTGCCAAGAACCATGAATTTTCAGTATAGCCCGCCGCCCCGATTTCCAGCCGGGCGGGGAACGGTGCGACCCGGACCCGCGGAGCCCCCCGGAGCGGACCCGACGCCCGCAACCCGGAACGCCTGCCATCCGTGCCGCAGGCCCCACCGCGCTCCGGGCTCCGGGCGGGGGTGTACGCGCCCGCAGACACCAGTGCGCCGTCTCAGCGTCCCGCCAAGCGTTGGCGAAACCGCCGCGCGTCCGCGTTCATCTCGTCGTTGTTGAACAATACCCAGTTCGGCCAAGCCCGCGACAGCGCCCCTTGCAGCAGCGCCAGTTCGGCATCGCTGTAGCGATAGCGGTAGTGGTACGCCGGGCGGCCGTGAAGTCGGAAGTAGCGCAGTCCCCGGCCCACGGGTCGGCGCAGGAAGGGATCCACGCCGTGCACGATATCCAGATCCTGCACCAGGGCACGCACGACGTCGTCACTCCACCTATCGCCGCGGGGCTCGAACACCATGCGGCGTCCATCCCGCTCGATACGCTCGAAGAAGCGGGTGAGGCGACGCACACTTTCGTGTGTGGGCTGAAACCGCCGCGGCGTCTGGAAGACGACGGCCTCAGCCTCCAGGGCCCCGGCCAGCGCTCGCGTACGTTCCCAGGCCATGCGCGTCAGCGCGTTCCACCTGAAGCCGCCCGCCTGGGCGCGTTCGGCCTCCGAGAGGTGAGTCTTCAGGCGGCGGTAGGTGGGGCTCGAAGCCTCGTGCGTCAGCAGCTGCCAAGCCTTGAGCGTGAACACGAAACCCCGCGGCGCCCTGCACCGCCAGCGCTCGGCGGTCTCGACCCGCGGCGGCTGATAGAAGCTCTGTTGCACTTCAAGGATGTCGTAGTCGCGGAACGCCCGGCTTTGCGCCTCGCCGAAGCCGCAAGTGCCGACCAGCACCCGATAGCGGGAGGATTCGCTCATGTCTGCGCGCGTCCGCGCCACGGCTCAGGCCGTCTCGGTGGTACGCCGCTCCCCGCACTCGTACTCGAGCACTACGGCGTCCTGCAAGGTGCGCTCGATCAGCCCTTCATAATCGGGCAGCAGATGCCGCTCCTCGTCATTCAGTGCTTCGTGCCGCGATCGGGTCTTGGGGTGCCGACCGATGATGGAACAACAGTCCTTGTACGGCTCCACCGAGATGTCGAAGGTGCCTATCCTGCGGGCGACGTTGACGATCTCCTGCTTGTCGTAGGTGATCAGCGGGCGTAGCACCGGCAGATCCACGGCTCGCGAGAAGCTCGCCAGATTCTCCATGGTCTGTGAAGCCACCTGCCCGAGGTTGTCCCCGGTGACCAGGGCCTGGGCGCCGATGCGCTCCGCGAGCACTTGGGCCGTACGGGCCATGAAACGCCGGAACAAAACCAACTCGTACTCGGTGCGTCCGCCGAGGAGAGCGACCTCGAAGTGGGTGTAGGGAACCAGGTACAGGCGGGTGCGCAGAGTGGTACTGCTCAGATGCTCCGCCAAACGGCTGATCTTGTGGTTCACAGCGTGCCGATGCTGCATGAGGCTCGCGGCGAAGTGGATGCAGTCGACCCAGCAGCCGCGCTTCGCGGCCAGGAAAGCGGCCACGGGGGAGTCGAGCCCGCCTGAGACCAGGGTCAGTACGCGCCCGGCCGTCCCCACCGGTAGCCCGCCCAACCCGCCGTGTCTGCGCACGTGTAAATAGACGCGCTCGGGCTGGATGTCGACATGAAAGGTCCTGTCCGGATGATTCAGATTCACACGTCGCCACGGCGTGTGCTGGATGACGGCCTGCCCGAGTCGCCGCTCGAGCTCCTGGGAATTGAGCGGAAAACGCTTGTCTGCCCGGTTCACCCGCACGGCGAAAGTCGACTCGGCCGCGTAGTGCTCGAGAGCCAACTTGGTGAGAGCGTCGGCCAGGGCGGACACTCGGGCGTCCTCGCCATCGGTGCGGTTGGGGATGGAGCTCGCGGCGGCGAACCACACGATGCCGCTGATCTCCCTCAAGGCCATCAGCACGGCATCGAGCTTGCCCTCGCCCGCGGGGGGAATCTCGATGCGCAGACCGTCGTGCACCCATCGCACCGGCCAGTCGACATCCAGGCTGGCCAGGCGGCGTGCCACGTTGCGGCGAAGCTGACGCTCGAATTGCGGGCGGTTCCTGCCCTTGAGCGCGATCTCGCCGTAATGAATGAGAATGGTATCAGACCGCATTCGCTCGCTGATCGGCCCGGCTGCGCGCGTATCGGGTAAATTTTTATTTTAGCCGTTGCCCCAGCGGGTGGCCCGCCCCGCGCTATCGCGGCTGTCCGAGCCACGCTTGCCCCGGGAGATGACGACGGCGGGGAGCCACTAGCCCGCATTTCTCAGCGCTGCGCGAAGCGAGGGCTCAACAGTCCTCGCGGCATCGTTCCTCGCGCGCCTCCCTCGCCGCCGCGTGCAACCGCTGCGCCCAGAGGTCCGCTCTCTGCAAGTCTACGTTCTGCCCGTAGCGGCCCTCGCGATAGGTTTTCTCCATGAACTTCATTGCGCCCAGGTGACCGTGCGTCGCCGCGCGCTTCAGCCATTGGAATGCCTTCTGCTCGTTCGCGTCCACCCCGCGACCCTCGTCGTAGTAGACCCAGAGCTCGAACATGGCGGTGATGTCGCCGAGCTCGGCCGCCTTACGGGCGGCGGCGAACGCATCCGGGAATCGCTTCAGGTTGAGATAGAGGATCTCGGCCAGCCGATAGGCCTGCAGGTAGTCCGGCTCGAGCCGAATGGCTGCCTCGACCGGCGGCACGGCCCGGGGATATTCCCGCAGGAACGCGAGCGTCGCCGCCAGCTCGTACTGGGCCCGGGCATCGTCCGGTCTCACCCGGACGATCTCCTCGTAGACCGCGATGGATTTACGGTAGTAGCCCGTCTCCACCAGCTCTCGTGCCAGCTGACGCATCGTCTTCAGACCGACGGACGCCGTCGCGTCTGCGTGCTCTTCGTGCTCGAGAGTCTCCGAGACGGCCGGGATTGCAACGATCATGGCGCTGATAACGAGAAGCTGCCTGATGCAGCGATGGACGACGCCCGAGTTCATGGTGACCTCCGTAGGGTGGGCTGAGTCGGCTGCGCGCGAATCCCTCATTGCGTGCCGACGCGAGAGCTGCGCCGCTCGAGCAGGATGACGTCCCGCCACCGGCCCGCGTGCCGGCCGTAGCTCATCCGGCCGAGCCGCTCGCGGCGTCCGACCACACGAAAGCCTCGGCGCTCCAGCAGGCGCAGGCTCGCGGCATTCTCCGGGAACACCCCGGCCTGTAACGACCAGATCCCCTCGCCCTCCGAGGCGGCGATGACGGCGTCGAGCAACGCTCGGCCGACGCCGCGCCTCCGATACTCGCTCGCCACGTAGATGCTGAGCTCCGCGACTCCGCCATAGACGCAGCGCCCGGAGACCGGCGTGAGCGCGACCCACCCGCAAACGCGCGCGCCCTGCCGTGCGACCAGGGTGCACCGCGGCACGTGGCTCGCACACCACTGCTCGCATGAGTCCGGGGGCGCCGCTTCAAACGTGGCATCGCCGGTGTCGATCCCCTCCCAGTAGATGGCCCGGACTGCCGGCCAATCCCGGGCGGACATCGTTTCGACGCGAAGCTCCATGACCCGGGGCATGATGGCATACGCCGGGTAGCGCCGCACGCGCGCGGTGGGTTTACAGTCCTCGTTTGAACCCGGGCTGAGCGAAGCGAAGCCCGGCGGCAGTGGCATCGTTACGGCCAGTTGGCGAGCCTCGCTTCGCTCAGCACCCTACGCCTTCCGCCCGCCCTGCGCGGAGCATAGCCCGGCGCCCGTGCATCGGCACACCCCTCGGTCCTCTCCTCGCGCCAATGCTCGCCTGCCCGTCCGCTCTTAGCGAGCTCAAGCGAAGAACAGCAGATAAACCACCAGCGCCGCGAAGGTGGCCAACGACGCGAACTGCCGTTCCGAGGAGCGCGGACGATGCATCGTCGGCCGCTCGACCCCGAAATCCCGCGGGTCGAGCTGCCCCACGGCAGCGAGATTCAACACCCGGCGGCAGTAGTCGCGCACCCACTGCGGAACCCGCTGGCGCAACAGGTAATCCCCGAACGCCTCGTTCAGCAGCCGCTCGTCCAGATCCCTCTCGTAGCGCCACCGGTACGCGTGGCGGAAGAGCTCGGGCTCGCGGATCTCGAGCACGGTTGCGGCCTCGGCAACGTGCCGGACGTCGGGGGGTGCGTGATCCTGGAAAGGCCTGACCAGTGGCTGCATCGGCGCTTGTCTCCTCGTTTCGGCATGCGGAGGGGAAGAGGCGCCCTCGGGGCGCCCGTCGAAGTGGACAAGCTACCCCGGAGCGCGGCGCAGCTGCGACCCGCCCACCCTCACGCGCCGCGCTTCAGCAGGCCGTCGTAGATGGCCGTCGTCTCGCGAGAGGGCGCCACGTGCAGCACCGCCGCCAGCGTCTTGTGGCAGCGATTGTAGACCTCGATGGCCTCCGCCAGGCGGCCGAGGCGTTGATAGCAGACCATCAGGTGCCGGTACAACCCTTCCGCGACTCCGTCCACCTCGAGCCCCCGCTGGTAGTACTCCACCGCCTTCTCCCAACGCCCCCGTTCCTGCCAGTATTGGCCCACCTCCCCGAGAGAGCGCAGCAGGCGGCTGCGCAGCCTTTCGCGGCAGCTCGCGTAGGTCGGATGATCGTCGTTGGCCAGGAACGGACCCCGGTAGAGCCGCATCAGGCGCTCGGCAACGGCGGTGACCGCCTCCTCGGTGGCGGCGCAGCCCCCCGGCCTTGGGCTCCTGAGCAGCCCGTTGATCTCGTCCAGAACCTGCTCCATGGCCCACGTATCCAGCCAGCAGTACCGCGGGTTCAGGCTCAGGCAACCGTCGCGCAGAACCAGCGCCTCGTCGAGCCCGAGCAGCTTGCGAAGCCGGTGCAGGGTGGTCGTGAAGGAGCGATGCGCGTAATCGCTATCGATGCGGGGCCACAGGACGTCGGCCAGGCGGTCGACGCTCACCTCCCGCCCACCGTAGGCGGCGAGCGTCTTCAGCAGCTCGATGGGCCGGCCCTGGCTCTTGCGCGGCAAGGCCCGCGGCTCATCGTCGTGGTGCACCGTGAACTGCCCCAGGGTGAAGATCCTGAACCGCCACGGCCACGTGTCCACGTGCTGCACCGTGCCTTCCGGAACGAGATTGCGCTTGCGGATCAGATCCTTCACGTAGTCCACCTCGATACCCGCCTCCAGCGCTGAGGTGCACAGCCGGCCCATCACCTCCGGTTGCCACCACAAAAAGTGCGTGTAGCCGTACTCGCGCCCCAGTCCCATGGCGTAACGCAAGGAGTTCAGACCGGAACGCTTGCGACCATGGTCGAGCGCGATTTGTGCGTAGGCGATCAGGCTCATGAACTCGAGCCAGTAATTCCTGATCTCCCGCGCGATGCTGTGCACCTGTTGCAGGTGCATCGCGCCCTTGTGATCGTCGCCACACTGGAAGAGAACCTGGGCCAATCCGAGGCGGGCCAGAATCTCGAAAAACGGCACGCCCACCTCCGTCGCAAGCCTGAGCGCCGCCTTCTGGTGCTGGTAGGCGCGGAGCAGGTCTTTGCGCAGCATGGCGTGCCAGGCCGAGAAGTAATGGAACAGACAGCGATCGAGTCGCCGGGTGCGCTCGCGGCGCCCCTCCAGCTCCACCAGCAACCGCTCGGCCGTGTCGAGATCGCCCCCGCCTAGGGCGCCGGCGACGCCGTTCGCGAGCAGCTGGCTGCTCCAGATGTGCACGCCGCTCGCGCGTGCGATCTCGAGCCCGTCGTAAACGGCCTCCAGGCAGGGGCCATGCGAACCGATGAGCATGTAGTACATCGACTCCACGTTGCGCAGCGTGATCAGCGCCAGCGGCGACACCTCGGGCGATTGCCCGAGCGCGCGCATGCGCTCGATCACCTCAAAGGCGCGCGCGAAGCGCCCGGTCCACATGAAGGAGATGGCCACGAAGAGCTCGACCTGCATGCGCAGGCTGGGATCCGAGATCGACTGTGAGACGGTGATGGCACGCTCCACCCAGTACTCGACATCCGGATGGTGCGGTTGCCGCAGCACCATGGACATGAACAAGCTCGAGGTCACCCGGGCTTCGACGTTGTCGGACACCTGATCCGGGTAGCGCTTCACGAGTTCGGTGAGCTGTGGTATCCAGCGATCGAGCAGGGCCAGGTCGTCGAGCTCGTAGAGAATCGCATCCATGACGCCCGAACAGGCGAGAAGCAAACCCTTGGCATTTTGGCGTGCGCCGGCATTGAACAGCTCGAATGCTTGCTCGTAGAGACGCCGGCTTTCACGCGGCGTATAGGCAAAGCGGCAGGCACCCATCCAGTAGAGCATCCAGGGATCGTGTTGCAGCATGTCCGCCGGTAGGCTCTCCAACCACTGCGCCAGGGTCTCGCCGCGCCCGTTGTCCAGCATCGGCACGGCGTGCGCGCGTATGATGCGGTTGAGCGTTTCCCAGTCTTCGAGCTCGACCAGCACCGCCACCGCATCCTCCACCTGTCCGTTGGCCTCGAGCAGGCTCGCCGCCTTGCGATGAAGCTCGGTGTAGGTCGTCTCGGTGAAGTTCTCCCGCGCCCGGTTCAACAGAAATTCCCGCAGCAGCGGGTGGTATTGATAGACCGGCTCGGGCTTGGCCCGCCGCGCCGTGACGAAGTCGTGGCTCTGGGTGAGATTGGTCAGGATCTCGGCCGCTTTCGGGTGACCGGACAATTCCCGCGCCATGGACGCCGTCATTTGCGGCAAGGCCGCCGTACGCAGCGCGAAGTCCTGAACCTTTCTATTTGCCTGCTGGAAGATCTCGCCGGCCAGGTAATCGAACACCACCTGAGGCGTGGACGCCACCGGCAGCTCCGTCGCCCATCCCTCGATGCGTGCGTGCTCGAGCATCAACACGAGACCCGCGGCCCAACCCTCGGTCTTGAGGTACAGGCGCGACAGCGCATCCTCGGAGAGCTCGTAGCCGCGCATACGCACGATGGCGTCCGACTCCTCTCGGCTGAGGCACAGCTCGTTCCAGCCGAGCACGTCCATCCTCCCGTTGGCGCGAAACCGCGCCATGGTGGACGGGGGATCGGTGCGGCTGATGATGATGGCGCATCCGCCCTCCGGGATCTCCGCAAGTCCGTCGCGGATGACCTCGTGGAAGCTGGACTGCGGGGGCACCTCCTGGTAACCGTCGAAGACGACGGCGAACGGTGCGCTCATACGACCGAAGAGCTCGCGAAAATAGCGGCGCGTGAAAGTGGAGAGCTCGCCCACGTATTCCGGGGACCAGCGGGTGAGCGCCCGTTGGCCGGTGGCCTGCTCTTCCTGAACCACCTGCCCCATGTAGTAGAAGAAGGTGGCGATATCGGCGTCGCCCTGGTCCACCTCGTACCACAGGCAGTCGATCTCGCGCGCGTCCAGATAGCTCGAGACGAGGGTCGTCTTGCCCGACCCGGCCGGGCCCATGACCCACACCACGGAGTTCGAGCGTCTTTGGTCGAGCAGAGCGAACAGCCGCTTTCGGGACAGAACCCCGGGCTGGCTGGGGCGCGTGATCTTGGCGAGACTCGGGGCATGTCCGGTCATGGCCCCTCCCAGGCACCGGCCATCCGGTGCTTTCTGAAGGTGATTCTAGCAGCCTCCAGACCGCAGGCTGCAGTACGCTGTAAGTCTGCGACGATACTCCATGCGCCAGCGTCACAGACCGGTTACCGATCGCTTACCGGAGGGGCGGTGTCTCATCCAAATGAAGGAGTTCTCTCGCCGCGAACATAAAGATCCTTGCGGATTTTCGGGAAACCGCGCTGACGCGCGCCGTCCAAGACGGGGCCGGGGTATGTGCCCGTACGGTGGGCTGAGCGAGCGTGGGGTGGGCTGAGCGAAGCCGCGCAGGGGTGGGTGAGCCGAAGTGGCCGTCCGCAAGGAACCCAACAACAAGGAATTCCCTTCCCGCGAGACGTGCGGCGCGCCAGAGTGCGCCCACACGGTGCGACGAAGCACCGCCTCTTCCTATTTTGGCTCGCGAGCCTCTCGCTGAACTTGCTCGAGGCTGGTGTGACGCACGTCGCGCCCTTTGACGAAATAGATCACGTACTCGCAGATGTTGCAGGCCCGGTCGCCGATGCGCTCCAGAGCGCGCGCGGCCCACATGACCTCGAGTGACCGGGGGATCGAGCGCGGATCTTCCATCATGAAGGTGATGAGCTGGCGAATGATAGCCTCGTATTCCTTGTCGGCCTGCCGATCCTTCTCCACCACCCGCGCCGCCAGCTCGACGTCCGTGCGCGCGAAGGCATCCAGCGCCTCGTGCAGCATCTCCTTGACGTCGTTCCCCAGGTGTCGGATCTCCGGCAGAGCAGTGTGGTTGGGGGACCAGCCTTCGCGGCCGGCGAGCTGCACGGCCATACGCCCGATGCGCTCCGCCTCGTCACCCATGCGCTCCAGGTCGGTGATGGTCTTGATGACGGAGACGAGCAATCTGAGATCGCTCGCCGCAGGCTGGCGCCGGGCGAGAATGCGGCTGCACTCCTCGTCGATGGCGACCTCGAGCGCGTTGATCTTGTAGTCGCTGGTCACGACCTTCTCGCCCCGCTCGCTGTCGCCCTCCATCAGGGCTGCGGTGGCGTCCGCCAGCTGCTTCTCAACGAGCCCGCCCATGCTGAGGACCTTGTTGCGGACATCCTCCAGCTCGGCGTTGAACTGCCGGGAAATGTGGTGCCTGAAGCCCATCTCTTCCATATCGGTAACCTCGGCCGCAATCAATGCGCGCGTGATTCCGCAGAGCCTCTCCAGCCTTTTATTATCGCTCTTCCCCGTGTCGGCGGTCATCGGTGATCCGCTCATCTGGTGCGAAACCGTGGCAGATGACACGTCACAGACTAACCGTAGCGGCCCGTGATGTAGTCCTCGGTCTGCTTCTTGCGCGGATTGGTGAAGATCGTGTTGGTGTCCCCGAACTCGATGAGCTCGCCAAGGTGCATGAGGGCCGTATAGTCGGAGACCCGCGCCGCTTGCTGCATGTTATGGGTCACGATGAGCACGGTGACCTCGTTCTTGAGTTCCCAGATCAGCTCCTCGATGTTGGCGGTAGCGATGGGATCGAGGGCGGAGGTGGGCTCATCGAGCAGAAGCAGCTCGGGCTCCGGAGCCAGGGCGCGCGCGATGCAAAGCCGTTGCTGCTGCCCGCCCGAGAGGCCGACCGCCGAACGGTCGAGTCGGTCCTTGACCTCGTCCCATAGAAAGGCGCGGCGCAGGGCCTGCTCCACGGCGTCGTCGATGACGGAGCGCCGGCGCACGCCGCGCACGCGCAGGCCGTAGGCGACGTTCTCGTAGATGGACTTGGGGAACGGGTTCGGCTTCTGAAACACCATGCCGACCCGCATGCGGACCTCGATGGGGTCGATGTCCTTGCTGAGGATGTCGATGCCGTCGGGGTGCTGGATGATCTCCCCTTCGTAGCGCGTGTCCGGATACAGGTCGTGCATGCGGTTGAAGCAGCGCAGGAACGTCGTCTTGCCGCAGCCCGACGCGCCGATCAGCGCCGTGATCCGCCGCTCGGCGATCATCATGCTGACGTCGCGCAACGCCTGCCGGTCGCCGTAATAGAAGGTGAGGTTTCTGACCTCCGCCTTGGGCGTGAAGTCGACGTGTGAGCGCTGCTCGTGGAGCGCCTGCTCGCGCGATGCTTCCTCCCCTTCGGATGGCTTCGCCGGTTGCGCTCGCGCATTGAGCTTTATCGAATTCATGGCGTCATTCCCACGGGGTGCAAACCCGCACATCCTCTCAGAGCCACCGAGGAGGCCGGCTCACCAGCGGACCCGTTTCCGGAAACGGTATCGGATCGCGATCGCCAGTGCGTTCATCAGCAAAGTCATCACGATGAGCACCACTCCCGCCGCCGCTGCGTTCAGATGGAAAGCCTCCTGCGGCCGTGAAATCCAGTTGAACATCTGAATCGGCAGGACGGTAAACGGGGCGGCGAGCCATTCCAGCGAAATGAACGGAAACTCGCCCCGCACGGGCGAGTCCGGGAGAAAAGCGATGAAGGTCAGGGCGCCGATGGTGATAACCGGCGCCGTCTCGCCGATGGCCCGTGACAAACCGATGATGATCCCGGTCAAGATTCCACCCCCCGAGTAGGGCAGGATGTGGCTCGACACCGTCTCCCACTTTGTGGCGCCCATGGCGTAGGCCGCCTCCTTGATCCCCACGGGGACGGCGCGCACCGCCTCGCGCGTGGAGACGATGACGATGGGCAGGATCAGCAGTGCCAGCGCCAACCCCGCAGCGGCGATGCTCGCCCCCATACCCAGCCCGTATACGAAGAGACCGAGCGCGAGCAGCCCGTAGATGATGGAAGGGACCGCTGCCAGGTTGTTGATGTTGATCTCGATGATGTCCGTGATCCAGTTCTTGGACGCGTATTCCTCGAGATACACACCCGCCGTGACCCCAATCGGTACGGCGCAGAAGGCGGTCACCAGCATCACCAGAGCCGTACCCACCCATGCCGAGAGAATCCCTGCCTGCTCGGGCTTGCGCGAAGGAAAGTTCGTCAGAAAATCCAGCGACAGTCTCGGCATCCCGTCGATGGCGAGGTCCACGAAAAGCGCGAAGAGTGCGAGCATCGCGACAAAAGTGGTCAGCAACCCCGCGACGGCGAAGACGCCGTCCAGCGCCCGTCGGCGCGAGATGCCAGCGCGTGCCTCCGCCGGTCGGAGCTGCGGGCTCGTCACTCAGTACACCTCGCGGATGCGCCTGCGCAGAAAGAAGCCGATGACGTTGAACGCCAGCGTGATCAGAAACAGCGTGAGCCCCGCCGCGAAGATGGTCTGGTACGCGATGCTCCCGTGCGGCAGATCCCCCAGCGCAATCTGCACGATGTAGGCGGTGATGGTGGCTGCGCCTTCCATCGGGTTCAGGGTCAGGTTGGGCTGCTGGCCCGCGGCGATGGCGACGACCATGGTCTCGCCCACGGCGCGCGACATCCCCAGAATGTAGGCCGCCGCGATGCCCGAGAACGCACCGGGCAGCACGACGCGAAGGGCGACCTGCAATCGCGTGGCCCCCAGCGCGTACGCACCCTCGCGCAGGTCGTTGGGCACGGCGCGCATGGCGTCCTCGCTGACCGAGCTCACGTAGGGGATGATCATGATGCCCATGACGATGCCCGGCGAGAGCATGTTGAACCCCGGCAGGCCCGGGATGACCTTCTGCAGGAGTGGGGTGACGAAGAGCAGGGCGAAGTAGCCGTAGACGACGGTCGGCACGCCTTCGAGGAGCTCCAGAAAAGGCTTGACGGCCTCGCGCACCCGATGGGGCGCAAACTCGCTCAGGTAAAGGGCGATTGCTGTGCCGGCCGGAATGGCCACCAGGAGGGCGATACCCGCCACAACGAGGGTGGCCGTGAGTAGCGGCAGAATCCCATAGTGAGCATTGGTGAATACCGGCGTCCATTGCGTGTCGGTCAGAAACTCCACGATGGATACTTGCTGAAAGAAACGGGCGGATTCGCTCAGCAGAATGTAGATGATGGCGAGAGTGATGAAGATGGAGCCAGCCGCAGCCAAGAACATGAGGCCGCGCATCAGCAGGTCGACTAAAGGACGCCGGCGCAGGTACGCGCGGCTCGCATAGCGTGCGTAGCTCGCATGCTTGAGCGCGCGCTCGGTGCCGGTTGCCATAGCCGTGCTCATAAATTGAGGTTTCGCGGCCCTGAGCCCCGAGACAGTTGCCAGCGCGAAGCGGCCCGCGCGCCGCCGGGCGAATCGGACTGTAACATCCCCGGGGCGGCTGTGTTACACGTCTCAACGACAGAGGGGGCGCCCGTGGCGCCCCCTCCGATTACCGGCGGCATCGAGCTCAGTGAACCTTCTCCATCGTCATCAGCTCCTCGATGGACACTCCGACCTGCGCGCCGCCCGCGAAGACCGTCCCGGTCACGCGCTTGTGAAAGCTCTCGAGCACCAGCTGGTACGCCTCATCGGGCAGCGGCACGTAGCCCACCTCCCGAATCCACTTGGCGTGCTGGGAATCGAGATAGAACTCCACGAACTCACGCACCTCGGCGCGGTCCGCTGCCGCCGCGTTCACGTAGATGAAAAGCGGGCGCGAGAGGGGTTGGTAGGTGCCGTTCTTCGCGGTCTCGATGGAAGGCTTCATTGGCGGTCCCTCGCCGTCGTCGATGGCGACAGCCTCGAGCTTCTCGGTGTTCTCGGCGTAGTAAGCATAGCCGAAGAAGCCCAGCGCATACTCGTCAGTGGCCACGCCTTGCACGAGCACGTTATCGTCCTCGCTGGCCGTGAAGTCCCCGCGACTCGTATGCTCCTCGCCGACGACGGCCTCGGTGAAGTAGTCGTAGGTACCGGAATCGACGCCCGGCCCGAATAGCCGCAGCGGCTTGTCCGGCCATTCCGGGCGCACGTCGCGCCAGCGCGTAATCTTTCCCTGCGCCGCGGGCTCCCAGATCTTCTTCAGATCCGCTACCGTCATGGTCTCTGCCCAGTCGTTTTCGGGGTTGATAACCACCGTCAGCGCATCGAAGGCGACGGGCAGCTCGATGTAGCGGATGCCGTTATCGGCGCAGAGTTCGCGTTCGCTCTCCTTGATCGGACGCGACGCGTCCGAGATCTGCGTGTCACCACGGCAGAATTTCTTGAAGCCGCCTCCCGTCCCCGAGATACCGACGGTGACGCGCACGCGGCCTCGTTTGGCGATCTGGAACTCCTCGGCCATCGCCTCGGTGATGGGATAGACGGTGCTGGAACCATCGATCTTGATGAGCGGCGCAGCCTCCACCGGGATGCCGCCGGCGACGATTGCACCAAGCGAAAGCAACGCCGCGCCCAGTGCTCCAACGATGATCCTCTTCATGCGAGTCATAGCGTGCCCCTCCGGCCAGCGCTTGGGAACGAGATTCGGGCCCCCGCGGGCTTCGACGATGCGCCCGTGAACGCAAGGTTGAAGATAAGAGATTTTTGTTACAGTCCGATGAAATCTTGGTGAGAAAGCGGGTAACGAATCCAGCCGGTTCACGAGGTGGCCGCCGCCGGTGTCTGCGCGACGATCCGCCATCGGGGAAAGTCACAGGTGAAGGTGCTGCCTTCCCCTACCTTGCTCTCGATGCGCAGCGTGGCTTCGTGGCGCATGAGCGCGTGCTTGACGATGGCGAGCCCCAGCCCCGAGCCGCCCGAGGCACGGGATCGCCCCTTGTCCACACGATAGAAGCGTTCGGTCAGCCGGGGTATGTGATGCGCTTCGATACCCTCTCCGGTATCGCGCACCTGCAAATGCGCGCCTTGCTCGTCCCGGTACCAGCGGACGTAGATGTCGCTCGATGGAGGCGTGTGACGCACGGCATTTGCGAGCAGGTTCAGAAACGCGCTGTGGAGCTCGCTGTGATCACCCAGAATGCGCAGCGTCTCCTCGGCCTCCAGATGAATGCTCGCGCACTCCGGCTGCAGATTGAGCGCGTCCGTGCGGATGTGTTCGAGCATCTCGGCCACCCGCACCGGTGCCTGCGGGCGCTTTCTCACCGGCCCATCGAGGCGCGAGAGCTGCACCAGATCGGCCACCAAGGTGCACATGCGCTCGGTCTGCTGTTTGATGTGCTCGAGCGGGCGCCGCCATCGCTCGGGCGTCTGTTCGGCCTTCTCGGCCTCGGTGAGGGTCTCCACGTAACCCTTGATGACGGTCAACGGCATGCGCAGCTCGTGAGAGAGGTTGGCCACGAAGTCCTGCCGCATTCGCTCGAGTCGATGGAGCCGTGTGACGTCGTGCGCGATCAGCAGTCTCCGATCCTGCCCGTACGGCACGATGCGGATGGAGACGCGGGCGTTGTCATCCTCCGGCGACACAATCTCTACCGCATGCTCGTGCACACGTCCGTGGAGGTACTCGCGAAAGGCCGGATCGCGGATCAGGTTGGTCACTGCCTGTCCGAGGTCGTGCGGTCGCTGCAGTCCGAGCAAGGTGGTGGCCGTCTGGTTGCACCATTCGAGGGTGCCGTCGGGTCGCAACACCACCACCGCATCCGGCATGGCGTTGGAGGCCTCCAGGAAGCGGTCAATGAAGGCTTCGAGGTGTTGCTTGCGCCGCCGGCTCTTGCGCCGCAGACGATGAAGCTCAGCGAAAACGTGGCGCCAGGCGCCTCGTCCATTCGGGAGCTCTGAGCCCTTGCGGTCGCGCAGCCAGCGCTCCAGGCAGTACAGGTAGTACAGGTGCACGAGCAGATAGAAGAAGCAGGCGGCAAGGACGAACGCGAGCACATGGCCGACCAACAGGCCGGCGAGGGCGGCGGCGCCGCCGCCGAGCAACAGCGTTCGCAGCTCGCGCAGCCACCAGCCCCTAGCCTGCATTTCTCACCCGTGCGCGAAGCGAGGGCGTGGGGTTGCCCGGAGATACGAGGCGCGCGGGTACAAAGGCGCGCAGGCGTGCTTTGGCGGTGTCACGAGCGACTTCCGAGGGGGCACTCAGCCTTCGCCCGAAGCCTGCCCTGGGATTCGGATTCACGGAGCAGTAACGCCGCATATTGGCCGCCTCGGGGAACGTGAAGCGAAGAACGAGCCCTTCGCCGCACGCCATCAGGGATGCCTCGAGAACCGATACCCCGTGCCGTGGACGGTCTGGATCAGCCGCTCGTGACCACTCGGCGAGAGGATCTTGCGCAGACGCCGGACGTGCACGTCCACGGTGCGTTCCTCCACATACACGTTCCTACCCCAGACCCGGTCGAGGATCTGCCCGCGGGTGAACACACGGTCCGGATGGCTCATCAGGAACTGAAGAAGCCGGAACTCCGTGGGGCCGGTTTTCACTGGGGCTCCCTCGGCAGTGACGCGGTGGCTGACGGGATCCAACGACAACCCATCCGCCGTGAGCGGCTCCTCCTCTCCGGCCTGGCCGCTGCGCTTGATCACCGCCTTGACGCGCGCCACCAGTTCCCGGAGCGAGAACGGTTTGCTGATGTAGTCGTCGATCCCGGCGTTGAACCCGGCGAGCTTGTCGTCCTCTTCGCCCCGGGCGGTCAACATGATGATGGGCACCTCGCGGGTGGCCTCCTCGCGCCTGAGACGCCGCGCGAACTCCACGCCGCTGATACCGGGAAGCATCCAGTCGAGGAGGATGAGGCTCGGCACTTCCGCGCTGAGGATGTGCTCGGCCTCGCTGGCATCTCTCGCCTCGAGGGCGCGAAAACCGGCGAGGCTCAGAGGACCCGCCACCATTTCCCGGATGGCGGCCTCGTCCTCGACGATGAGTACGCTTTTCTGCAACGGATTACCACGCCATCGCTGGGGCCGCACCGCAAAGTAAATCGGGAAAATGTTACATTTTTTTTACACGCGTGTACGCGTGTCCTTTGTCCCCATCGAATCAACGAGCTCGGCTCGTCGGCGTGCGTCGCGCGGGAGCGCGAAACCCTGGCGCACGCAGCCCGTTGAGCGCCGCCGGGCAAGCCCTGCACGACCCGCCCGCTCACCGGGAAGTACGGCGGGGGTGCCGTCTCACGCGCGGACCGCCGCCGTCCCGATTAGCTCCGAGAGGCGCGCGGCCAGCCGCGGCCCCGCCGCTTCGTCCTCGTGCTTGAAGAACACGTAGGCACGATCCCACGTCTGTGCGTGCAGGCGATGCGCCCACCCCCGCAGCTCGGCGTCCGAGTATGCGGAGCGCCGCAGGCGTACGTAGCCCCAACCGGCGGTGGCTCTCACGGCCGCCGCCTGCTCGTCCGTATCCGCGGTGCACAGCGCACAATCGTGATCGTGCAATGCCGTGAAGACATCCTCGTCGAACCAGGAAGGATGGCGGAACTCGAAGCTTGCTGGCACATCGTCCGTGAGCAGCCCGAGAAACCGCTCGAGCCGCGGCAGATCCTTGCGCAGGTAGGGCGGTAGCTGAAAGAGAATCACGCCGAGCTTGGGGCCGAGCGCTCTCGCGGTGCGCAGCAGGTACTCGGTCTCGCTCTCCGCGTCCACCAGACGCTTGGTGTGCGTGATGCGCCGCGAGGCCTTGAGGGCGAAACGAAAGCCCTCCGGCACCTGAGTCGCCCAGCCCTCGAGCACGCTGCGCTTGGGCAGACGGTAGAAGGTATTGTTTATCTCCACCGCCGGCAGTCGCTGCGCGTAATGGCTCAGCATTTTCGTCGCGGGGAGCTCCTTGGGATAGAAGGCGCCCTTCCACTCGGCGTAGCTGAAGCCGCTGGTGCCGACCAAGATGCGCATGCTCGACTCTCGGGCTCAGGCGGGGTCGATGCGCAAGCGGACGCGCGCTTCGCCCCCGTAGCTTGCCGGGGGCGGCCGATGCACGAGGCCGCCATTGGCGTTCCCCGGGTAAGCCTCCCCTTTGAGCACGGCCACCCACCAGGGACGCAAGGTGCGCACGCGCCGCGCATCCTTCACGATGGCGCGGTTGGTGGCGGTGACGGAGCGCCCCTGCAGGCGCAGCTGCGCGCGGTCCACGTTGTCTTCGTGCAGCCACTGGGTGCCCGGACCGGCGTAGGTGCACAGCAGACGCAGGTTGACCGAATCGAAGTGAAACAGCCGCTCGCGCGTCTCCGCGACCGACTCCAGACGGACACGCAGCGCCGTTGCACGCGCCTCTGTGGCAAACAACGTCATCAAGCCGGCGATGTCCGCAGCCCAGGCGTCCAGCGCCGGCGAGCACGGCAGTCCGTTCGCTTGCAAGCCCGAGCAGATGCGTGGACGCGTCTCACCGCGAGCCGGCAATACCTCGTCGAGCCCGATATGATGACGGTGTCGATGCCGCTCGATGTAGCGCTCGAGGGGCGCCTCGGGCGCGCGGCGCCACACCCACAGCTTCGTCCGGGGACGGTGAATGGCGCGCAGGTGCACGGGCGCCTCCACGAACAGGACGTACGTGCCGCGTGGCTCGAGCTCGTCGGGCACAATGCTCACCATCGCTTGTTTCCCAAGGAACCCGAAGCCTTCGTGCACGCCACCCCCTTCCGAAACCTGTCGCTGATGCCTGCGGACCCGGCCCTCGATGAGCTGGCGAGCAAGCTCGAGTCGCGTTCAGGTCGAGGGTATCGTGGTGAACCAGTTTCAGGCGCGTGCGCGGCTGCCGCGAAAACTCGTGGACGACCTGCGCGCCGAGAGCCTGCCGGTGCTGGATACCTTCCTTTGCGCATCGGTCCGCATCCGCGAGTCACGCGAACGGGCGCGCCCGATGATTCACCTCGACCGCAGGCACAAGCTCACGCGCGAGCTCCAAGCGCTCTACGAAGCCCTCTCGGAGGCACACCTGGCAGCCCCGGCTTGATCCCCTTTGGCTACCACCCGCTCCGGCGGGACCTTGCGGCTAGCCGGAGAAGGCGCGGGGGCTCTTGGCCTCGTTCGTCGCGCCGTCTCCCTCGCCACCGGCCGACTGCCGCGCCCCCGCGCGCGCGGGCATGGGCCCCACGAGCAAAGTGGGATCGAGGCGCTTCTCGAACAGATTGATGCGCCAATCGAGGTGTGCGCCGGTCACGCGGCCGGTGGCGCCCACCGTGGCAATGACCTGGCCCTGGCGAACGCGTTCGCCCTCCTCGACCCCAATGCTGTGCAGATGCAGGAAGGCCGAGGACAGACCATGGCCGTGGTCGACGATCAGCGTGCCGCCGGAGAAGAACATGTCCGGATGGACGAGGGTGACCACGCCATTCGCCGGCGCCCGCACCGCGGTTCCCACCGGCGCGGCGATGTCGATGCCGTAGTGCGGCCGCCGCGGCTGCCCGTTCAGGATCCGCTGGCTGCCGTACACGCCGCTGATGCGCCCGGTAAGGGGCCACTCGAAGCCGTCGAGGAAATCGGTGCGCGCATCGTCGCGCTTGCGCGTGTTCCGAACGAGCTCGACCTCCGCCCGGATCCGTTTCAGATCCTCTTCGCTGGGCGTCACCTTGCGCGGCGCCAGCCCGTCGATGCGCTGGATACGATAGCGCCGCGGCTCCACCGCCAGCACCCGGCGCTCGCGGGTGCCATCGACCAACTCGGCCACCACTTCGATCTCGGCCGGTGCGTCGCGGTCGAAGCCGAAGATGAAGACGCCTTCCTCGGACACTCGCACCGGGCGCCCGTCGACGGTGACGTGCGTGCCGGGCGCGGTGCGCCCCTGAACCAGGCCGCCCTGTACGAACGCCCCCTCCAGCGACAGCGATTCTGCTCCCGGCGCCGGGGGGACACACGCCAGCGCCAAGGCGAGCGCGAGGCCGAACCCGCCCAGCAGTGAGGGCCCGCACCGGGTATGGTGCGCCTGCGCCTCGGCGTTGCAGGGGTTCGCGCCAGCGCGCGGGGTGACAGGACAGAGGTTCGGCATCGCATCCTCCGGGCTGTGACGGATCGTCGACGGCGGCGAACGGCCTCCAGAGACCGACGCACCGTCCGGGAAGGAACGTCGGAAAGGAACGTCGGGTCGATGGCCGCACGCGAAGCACGAACGGGGAAATCGGGAGTTTTCTCCGCGCCCCGGAACGCGGGGCGGACCGCCTCGACACCTGTTAAAGGGAAGCGTAATAGACAGGGTTTTTCAAGGGCGTTCGCATAACGCGAAGAGCTTCTCGAGGGGGCCGGCGGCGGAAGACGAACGTCATCCGAATGACCGTTTCGTGGTCATGCGCGGCGACGCCCGCAGCTGGCCGGGGACGACACGTGCTACATTGCCGCTCCTCGGTGCATCCAGGAGCCGCAGGGTCCGCACGCGCGGGTCGGGCGCCGGCGCGCAGGAACGGCTGAAAGGACAAACCCATGACGGGCTCGAAGACCCGGAGCGCGCCCGACGAGGCGGCCACCGGCGTGCTCGCGGCGCTCGGTGCGTTCGGCATCTGGGGCCTGGCGCCGCTCTACTACAAGGCGGTGGCGGCGGTACCGGCGCCGGAAGTCCTCGCTCACCGCGTGTTCTGGGCCATGGTATTGCTGTGTCTGGCACTCGCTCTGGGTGGGCGCGGGCACCAAATCCGGCAGGAATTGCGGGATCCGCAGCGCCTGCGCTTCTATCCCGTGACCGCTGCCCTCGTGTCCGTGAACTGGCTGACCTTCATCTGGGCGATTCAGAACGACCGCGTGCTCGAGGCCAGTCTCGGCTACTACATCAACCCTCTGGTGAGCGTGGTGCTCGGAGTGGTGTTTCTCAGCGAGCGGCTGTCCATGCCACAGCTCGTGGCGGTGATCCTGGCGGCGCTGGGCGTGATCAATCTGGTCGTAGGGTACGGGAGCTTGCCCTGGGTCTCGCTGACCCTCGCTGCGAGCTTCGGGTGCTACGGACTGCTGCGCAAGCGGGCCGGGATCGGGGCAGCGCTCGGACTCGGCATCGAGACCCTCCTCCTCGCCCCGGTGGCCCTCGGATTTCTCGCCTATCGCGCCGCGCAGGGCGCGGGCGCGTTTGGACGGGTGAGCTTCACCCTGGATCTGGCGCTGATGTTCGCGGGAGTGATCACCGCGGTCCCGCTGGTGCTCTTCTTGCAGGCCGCCCGCCGCTTGCGGCTATCCACCGTGGGTCTCATGCAGTACCTGGCACCGACGCTTCAGTTCCTGCTCGCGGTGGTGGTCTTTCGCGAGCCCTTCGGCGCCGCGCACTTGCTGACTTTCGTGTGCATCTGGGCCGCCCTGGCGCTGTACAGCTACGACACGGTGAGCGCGCACCGTGCCGCGGTCCGCCAGCGCCGCCGGGGGACCGGGGTCGATCTGAGAACCACGAAGTAGACCAAAGTCGCTAAGTGATCCCGCCGCCGGCGGCGCTAGCCTGCCGTCGCCCGGCATCGTCTGCGCGCAGTTGCGGGCGCGGGCGTCGTCGTGCCCGACGATCGGCGCTCAGGCTCGAATCAGAGGGCGCGTGAGGCAGGTGGGGCCGCCGCGCCCCTTGCCGGAGATCTCGGCGCCCTCGACCTCGTGCACGCCCACGCCCTCCTGCTCGAGCATCGTGCGCGTGCCCGGATTGCCCTTGAGCATGAGACATTCCCGCGGGGCCAGCGCCAGCACATTACCCCCCATGCTCTCGAACTCGTCCTCCGGCACGTCAATGAGCCGCATACCGCGCTCGAGGAGTCTCTGTCGAAATGGGACGGGCAACAGCGGCGAGTACACGAGAGCGAGGTCTTTGTCGATGGGGCTCAGGATCGACATCAAGTGAAGGACTTCGCCGGGACCCCGCCAGTGTGGCAGCGGAACCACGATGACCTCGATGTAGTTGCCCAGAAGCCCCTTGAGCTGGCGGATGCCTTCCTGATTCGTGCGGTAGCCCCACCCGACGACAACGGTGTTCGGGTCCAGCCAGACCACGTCACCGCCTTCCAGCAGGCCATCGCCGCGGATGGCGCCCTTGATGGGGATGCCGAGCGCACGCAACGCCTCGTCCGCCACCTCGGGCTCTGCTGCCCGGCTCGGTTTGGCCATGGCGCCCAGAATGGCACCGCCCGGCGCCACCACGACGGCATCGCGCACGTACAGGGCGTCGAGGCTCAGGCGCTCGTCGCCCGGAAGGTAATCGATTTGGCAGCCGGCTGTCTCGAGGCGCTCCACGAGGTGCACGTGCTCCTCCAGGGCCCGGGTGAAGTCGGGAGGGCCGGTGTACTTGAGCGGCTTCCACTGGCGTTCGATGCGCTCGTCGTCGACGAAAGCATCCTCCACGCGGCGCAGGGCCAACCGCTCGATGCGCCCGAACTCGTTGAACCCGGACAATATCACCCGCCCTTTCACCGGCGCACCTCAGGCTGCTCTGTGTGGTCCACCGCCACGTCGTCGCCCTCCGCCTCGGGTGAGCCCCGGTTGCAGCCAATCGGTTCGCCGGCCGAGGACCTGCCGGATCCAGCCCCGGCGGCGCGTGTGGACGAAGTGCGGCCGGCAAAACCGAGATTGAAGATTTTGCGTTCTCGTGTTGGGAAAGGCCATGGATGGACCCTTGCAACACTCGCCGGTCAACGAGAGCTGCACGGCGGCCATGCGCCAGGGAGACAGTCTAACGGGTCTGGCGGTCCAACGCGCAACGCGGGAAGCTCACGGCTTTCGGGCTAGCCCCCGGAAACCACCCGTCGGTCCCATGCACGCCAAGTCGACCGTGACCCGATATTCCGCGAAGTACCGTAGGGCGGGCCCGACGCCTGGGACGGGCTGAGCGCAGCGAAGCCCACCAGCCGAAGCTCGAGGATCCTGGGGATTTCAGTGAAGAACCGATAAGGAGGGGTGCCGGTCGGCACCCCTCTTTGAGAAGGATGCGCCGGCGGCCCACCCGGGTTGTGCGGCGGTGCCGGCGCACGGTCTAGGAGTCAGGCGGCGGCGGTCGACCCCTTGCTCTCCTTCGCCTCCTTGGCCGGCTTGGCCTCCTTTGCGGCCGGCTTGGCCTGCTTGGCGACGAGGCTGGCCGTCGCCTTCGGCTCCAGTGTCTTCAGGCCCTCCCTCATGAGGGCCGTCACCTCGTCACGGGCCTCGCCCTGGATGTCCACGACCCGCTGCACGAGGGCCACCCAACGCTCACCCACCTGGGTCGCGAGCTCCGCCTGGCGGGACATGAAGTCCTTGGGATCGTTGGCCTCGGCCAGCGCCTCGAGCTGCTTGGCGCCAGTGTTCAGATAGCTCTCCACCAGCGCGAGCTGCTGCTCGGCGAGGTGGTTCTGCGTACGCGTGACGATGCCGTTGAGCTGGATGGCGCGCTGGAGGGCACTCTTGTTCGCCTCAGCCATCTGCTCGTAAACCCTGTCGAAAGTGTTCTGCATGAGCGGATACCTCCAAGTGGTGTCGCTTCTCATATCGCCCTGTCGCTGCTGCGCAACCGCGGTGCCTGACGCCCGGACTGCCCGTGGCGAGCGCTGCCCCGGCTTCCCGCTATCCATGGTGCATTGCATCAATTGATGCAGCGCAGCATAAAGCTGCGCCACCCTCATTGTCAACACTCCCAGCGATGATTTTTTGACAGGGGGCTGGGCCGATCCCCACCGGGTCGCGGCCCACGGCACGCGGCCAGAGGCGCCCGCGACGTGGCTGCGATGGATACGGGCGATTCAGCGATCGAATGCGCCCAGAGGCCGGACAAAGGTGTAGCGGGCGGGCTCGACGACCAGTCGCTGCTGGACCTGGTCGGCGTTGCCGGCCGGAACGGTGAACGGAAGCGACAGCGCGAACAGGGCCGTACCCACGGCCGTCGTGGCCAACATGACCGGACGCACCAACAAAAGGTCGACCACCATCGCCTCGGCAGGGGGCGCCCCCTTGGCCGGGGGCTCGCCGTGGCTCGAGGCCAGAGCGCCCCGCATCACGCCGCCGGAGAGAACTAACCCGACCGCCAGGACGTAGACAGCGACTCTGTGGCGAAACGAAGGCATATCACACTCCCGTCGCGGGGTTGAGCGGCCCGCTGCAAGGGCACCGCCACTATCGTGTAAACGCGCGCGCAACGCAAAGCCCTGCTCCCGCCTGACGGGCCTGGATCCGTCACGGGTCGCACCCATGCTGTCGGATCCAACGTCGGGGGGCTTGAGCGGCGCCGGCACCGTGGCGACCCCGGCGGCGCCCACCCTCACGCGGAGGCCGCTCTATCGAGGGCCCCGCGTTCACGGAGCACGCGCCGGTAAAAGTCGCCCAAGCGGCGCGCCAGCGACGCCGCGTCCCACCGACGCGCGTAGCTGCGGGCGCGCTCGGCCAATCGTCGGCGCAGCGCATCATCGTGCAGCACGTCGAGCACCGCGCGCGCGAATGCCTGCTCGTCCTCTTCGACGATGAGCGCGCCTTCGCCCGCTCGCAGCGCCTCGCGCGTACCCATGAGCGAGGTCGACACCACCGGAAGCCCGAAGGCCATCGCCTCCAGCAGCACCAGTCCCTGGGTCTCGGTTCGGGACGCGAACATCAACGCATCCGCCGCCGCGTAGCAGTCCGGCAGCCGGGTGTCGTGCTCCAGGCCACCGACGAAGCGGACGTTGTCCGCGAGACCGAGATCACCGGTCAGCCTCTCGAGATCGGGTCGCGCGGGCCCCCTACCCGCAATGACAAGCAAAGCGTCGGACCGGTGTCGGCGCACCTGGTGGGTCACACGAATGAGCAGATCGATGTTCTTCTCGCAGGCGAGGCGCCCCACGTACAGCAGCAACGGCCGCTCTTCGGGGATGCCCTGCTCCCGCCTGAACCGTGCGCCGTCGGGGGTGGCGAAACGCTCGAGCTCGATGCCCGTGGGGATCACCTCCACCGAGGTGCGCACACCGTAGCTTCGCAATACCTCCACCATCACGCGCGAGGGCACCACGAGCCCGTCCACCTCGCGGCATTGGCGGCGCCACAGATAGCGCGTGGCGGTGCGTGTGAGGGCTTTGGGCAACATCGGCGCGTAGAAGGGGAAGTACTCTTCGACGAAGGCGTGGTAGCTCTCCACGACGGGTACGTTCAGCTCGCGCGCAATGCGAACACCCGAATAGTGGGCGACGAAAGGCGTCTGAATGTGCACCAGGTCCGGAGGTTGCCCCTGGATCCGGCCCATCAGGCGCAGGATGCAGCCGGCGCTCATGACCCGGTCTTCCGGGTCGAACAACAAGCGCCGCGATGGCACGCGGATCACGTCGTCATCGACCGACTGGCACTCGCTCCACGCCCCATTGCGGTAGTCCGGGGCAATCACCGTTACCCGGTAGCCGTTGCGTGCCAGTTGGCGCCTGAACGTGGCGATGGAGGTGGATACGCCGCTGATTCGAGGAAAGAAGACGTCCGAGATCATCAGGATGTGCACTTCGCTCCCTTCGCGGCCGGGGACCGCGCTCCCGGTGCAACCGTGCCGTCAAACTAACCGCCCGCTCGCCTTCAGGCAAGCGACCAGCGCACGTTTCTCACCGGTGCTCGAAGCGAGGGCGTGGAGACTAGATCCGCGCCCGCAGCCGTGGACTTGGCGACAAACGCGGAGCATGGTCTAGCATTTGATTGAATATTTATCCTGAGCTTAGTAAGGCCGTTTGACACATCGGTTAAATTTCGTTGCAAGAAAAATGACCCAGAAGCCGATGTCTTCACCCAAGGGTAAAACCGGTCTCATCCGGATCGTGCATGCCTTCTATTATTCGATGGCCGGGTTACGGGCGACGTTCGTGAACGAGTCCGCATTCCGACAGGAGCTCCTGGCGGCCGCGGTACTGGCGCCTGCGGCCTTCATCCTGCCGGTAACCATGTTTCAGCGCGGGCTGCTACTGGCGAGCATCATGGTCGTCCTGATCACGGAGCTGTTGAACTCGGGGATCGAAGCCACGGTCGACCGGATCTCGAGCGACGATGACCCGCTCGCCAAGCGGGCCAAAGATTGCGGCAGCGCGGCGGTCTTTCTGAGCCTGATGAATTGTCTCGTGGTGTGGATTCTGGTTCTGGCAGACGTGTACGCGTGAGCATCGGCGCGCCCGAGCGTGCTCGGCTCATGTCGACGCCTCTCGGGTGACTCGCCCTCGTCACCCGAGACATCGGAGGGTTTTGCGTTCCGGATACGAGTCGGCACATCGTCTGCTGGCTGGCCGTCGCCGTCGGCCTCGTGCTGGCGCTGGCGACCGCACCCGATGCGAGCGGCCCGCCGCGCGTGGGCGTCCTGCCACCGGACGCCGGGGCGAACAAAATCAACTTCGGCCCGTGGCTGTTCGCGGCCGGCGTCATCGGGATGGGATCGGTGGCCACCCACGCCGGCGTGGGCCAGACGTTGGGGGAAGCGCTGCTGCGCAAGCTGCCCCTGCAACACGGTGCCGGCATCGGCGCCGTGGTGCTCCTGGGGATGATGGTGGCGATGGCCACCACTCTGCCGGCGGCGCCGGCCATTCTGACGCCGCTCGCCGAGCCCATCGCGGCCGCACCCGATGCCGGACGCGCGCATGCCGATCACCGGCGCGCCCTGTCGACCCCGCCCGGGTCCGAATGGCACAATTCTCTAGGTTTGGTGATCCAACCCGCGGCCGATCCGCTAAGGGCTCGGAGAATAGACTCGGAGAATGGATCTGTCCCCTTTGAGGGTCTTGAACGAGAGCCCACTGTGAAAACCTTGACAGCGCCGCCGCAGATCCCATGGCGGGCGGTCACCCAACCAGAGCCACTGAACGGGCGAGCGGTGCACGTATATCGCGTGCACCTGGATCGAGGCGAAAGTGATCGGCTCCTGGCCAGGTTGAGCGCGGAGGAACAGGCCCGCGCCGCCGGACTGCGCCTCTCGGCTCAGAGGAGACGCTACATCGTCGCGCGCGCGATGCTGCGCGAGCTGGCTGCCTTCTACGTGCGCCGCGATCCCCGCACGCTCGTCTTCACCCACGGAGAGCACGGTAAACCGTTGCTCGAGCCCGGCAGCGACATCGAGTTCAACCTCTCGCACTCGGGCGAGCTCGCCCTACTGGTGTTCACCCGCGTGGGCCCGGTGGGGGTGGATGTGGAGCGCCGCCACAGAGCCGGCCTGCACTACGAAGCCATCGCGCGACGCTTCTTCTCCGAGCGCGAGCGCGGCCAGCTGTTCTCGCTCCCCGAGCGCGAGCGGGAAGAGGCGTTTTTTCGGTGCTGGGTCATCAAGGAGGCCTTCCTCAAGGCGGAGGGTAGCGGTCTGCACACGCCCTTGAACGAGTTCGACGTCGGCTTCCTGCCCGGCGAACCGCCCCATATCAGGCGCTTGCCGTGCGGAGCCGAGGCCGACGCGCGCTGGCGGGTCGAGATGCTCCACCCGCACCCCGCCTACGTGGCCGCGGTGGCCTTACGGGGCGACGCCTCGGACCTGTCGTATTATGAGCTGGTGGATCCCTCCTAGAGGCCGAGCGAGGATGACGCGATGAGCCCTGACCGCCCGGGCCGGCGCGCACGCCGCGCCGGTGCCGTTCTACTCTCGGCGGCATTGCTCGTCCTTGTGACGAGCCCGACCCGCGCCGTGCCGTCACGGCCCGTGCTGCCCCTCGCCCTGGCGCAGGAGGCGGCGGCCTCGGCCTTGCGCGCCTGCGCGGAGGAAGGCTACGACGTCAGCGTCGCCGTGGTCGACGGCGACGGCCTGGTGAAGGTGCTCCTGCGCGGCGACGGAGCCGGACCGCACACGCTCGACAGCAGCAGTCGCAAAGCTTATACCGCGCTCAGCCTGCGCCACTCCACCGGCGCGCTGGTCGAGCTCGTGCAGAAGAATCCCTCCGCCGCCGGGCTGCGCGACATGAACGAGCGCATTCTCATACTGGGCGGGGGACTGCCCATTCGGGTGGCGAACACCGTGGTCGGGGGCATCGGCGTGGGCGGGGCCCCCGGGGGCGAGCTGGATGAGGCCTGTGCGCGCGCCGGGATCGATGCCATCCGCGAACGACTTCGATAAATACCCTGGCTGCGCCGGTAACAGGCGGCCCCGAAGGGCGCGGCGAGAATCACGCTCTTCGCGGAAAGATGCGCATAGATCAAAGCACCACGGGCACGCCTTCTCAGGAGCGCCCGTGTCTGCGGATAGGTGTGAGGCCGTTGCGCTCAGTAAAACCGCCGGCCTTCCGATACTCCGGCGAAGGACCCGTTTTTTCGCCCGAGCCGACAACGAACCGTGATCAAGAGACTGCTCGTCCTGTACCTGGCTTGCATGGGCCTGTCCGCCCCGGCGGGCGCGGACTACGCATCCGCGATGGCGGCCTACCGCAGTGGGGATTTCGCCGCCGCGGCGAGGGAATTCCGGCGCCTGGCGGAGGGCGGATCGGTGCAAGCCCAGTCCGTGCTCGCCCTCATGTACGAGTACGGCGAAGGGGTCGAGCAGGACCCGGTGGAGGCGGCGAGATGGTACCGCCGCGCAGCTGCGGGCGGGCACGTCGGAGCGCAATACATCCTGGGCGGCCTCTACGCCACCGGCATCGGGGTGCAGCGCGACGACGCCGAGGCGCTGCGTTGGTATCGCCGCGCGGCGCGGCAGGGGCACGCCGGGGCGCAGTACGAGCTCGCGCGGATGTTGGAGGAAGGCCGCGGCGCACAGCAGGACCTCACGGCGGCGCGGCGCTGGTACGATAAGGCGGCGGCTCAAGGCCATCGCCAAGCCGCAGCGCGCCTCGAGTCGTCGTTGCAAGCTCCTATGCTGCGCACGAATCCCGCCCCGCCGGTAAACACGCACGCACCGCCCGATGCGGGGCATTAGGTTTCGGCGAGCGGCTGCTGCCCGACTCCGATCGGGGAGCACCGAGCATCCGCGCCGGCTTGCCTTCCCGCGCAGGGGGGATCTAACCTGCGGCGTTCAGGCGCAAACGAGCGCTGCGTCCGCGCGCCGCCGCGCCTTTGTCGTCCGTCGTCGACGGATGCGGACTCGCTGGGAAGGCTGAAACCCGCATGAGAATGCGCCGCGAAGACTTCGTTCGGTGGGAGAACAAGGCCGTCACCCTGCTCGGCATGTCCGGGGTGGGAAAGACGGTCCTGGCCAACCGGCTGCCCAAGGCCACATGGTTTCACTACTCCGGCGATTATCGTATCGGCACCAAGTACCTCGAAGAGCCGATCCTCGATAACATCAAACGCCAGGCCATGCAGGTACCCTTCCTGCGCGAGCTGCTGCGCAGCGATTGCATCTACATACGGGCGAACATCACCGTCGACAACCTGAAGGCGATATCGACTTTTCTGGGCAAAGCGGGAGATCCGCAGCGCGGCGGATTGCCGCTCGCGGAATTCAAGCGCCGCCAGCAGCTACACCGCGAAGCGGAAATCCGGGCGATGAACGACGTCGAGCCGTTCATCGTCAAAGCGAGGGAAATCTACGGCTACCCGCATTTAATCAACGACGCCGGGGGCAGCGTGTGCGAGCTCGAGGACGAGCCGACCGTGCAGACGCTCGCAAGAAACACCCTGATAGTCTATATCCGTGCGGATAAGGAAATGGAGGAGAAACTCATCCAGCGCCAGATCGAACATCCGAAGCCGCTCTACTACAGCGAATCGTTCTTCGACGAGCAGCTGCAAGAATACCTGGACGCGGAGAAACTGAGTTCCGTGGAGCAGCTCGACCCGGATCGCTTCGTGCGCTGGATATTTCCCAGGCTGGTCGAACATCGTCGACCGCGCTACCAGGCGCTGGCGAACCGCTACGGGTATACCGTGGAGGCGCGAGACGCGGAGCAAGTGCGCAACGAGTCGGATTTCATCGAGCTGGTGGGCGACGCGCTCCAGAAGAAACGGGCCATCGCCTGATCAGCCACGAGGATACGGTCATGCCGCTGGTCGCACATTCCGATTTGCCCGCCTTCGAGCGCTTGCGTGGCGACGGCCAGGAGATCCTGCCGGTGGAGCGGGCGCTGCACCAGGACATCCGCGAGCTGCACCTGGGCCTGCTCAACATGATGCCCGACGCGGCGCTTCAGGCCACGGAACGCCAATTCCTGCGCCTCGTGGGCTCGTGCAATCGCATCGTGCAGTTCTACGTACACCCCTTCACCATTCCCGGCGTCGAGCGCCAAGGGGCGGCCAAGGATCACGTCCGCAGCCATTACGAGGAGTTCCCCCGCCTCCAGCAGGAGGGATTGGATGCGCTCATCATCACCGGCGCCAACGTGACCGAGCCCGACATCACGCAGGAGCCCTTCTGGCAGCCGCTGGTGGAGGTCATGGACTGGGCCAGGGAGTCCGTGTCCTCTACGTACATGTCGTGTCTCGCCAGCCACGCGGCTTTCAAGCGATATTACGGCGTCGACCGTACGCACCTGCCCCGTAAGCTCTGGGGCGTGTATCGGCACCGGGTGGTCGACCCGGCGCATCCGCTGGTGAGCGACATCAACACGAGCTTCGAAACCCCGCATTCGCGCTTCAACGACGTCCCGCGAGAAGCGCTCGAGCGGGCGGGCGCACGGGTCCTGGTGGCGAGCCGCGAAGCCGGCGTGCTCGGGGCCGTGAGCCCGGATGGACTGCGCTTCGTGTACTTCCAGGGCCATCCGGAGTACGACGCGAACAGCCTGCTCAAGGAATACAAACGCGAGGTGGGTCGCTTCATTCGAGGGGAGCGCGAGGATTATCCCCCCTACCCCGAGCACTACTTCGGGCCGCAAGCCCACCGCCTGCTCGATCCGTACCGCGAAACGGTGCTGAATGCCCTCGCGCATCGGGAGACGCCGCCGGAGTTCCCCGAAGGCGCCCTCATCCCTTACGTGGACAACACCTGGACGGATACGGGCAAGGCCATCTTCAACAACTGGCTCGGTCTCGTCTACCAGCTCACTCACATGGATCGGAGGCAACCGTTCATGCCGGGCGTGGATCCCGAAGACCCGCTCGGGCTCAAGCGCGAGCACCCCACGAAACCCGGGGCGTTCGAGCGAAACACGGTCTGACCGGGCTGGTAGGCAGCTGAATGCGCGTGCACAAAATAAGTGAATGCGTAGGGGGTCAGGTCTTGCAATGCCACATTTGGTCAGCTAGCCGGACGTGAAGGTGGATCGGTTCGAGTGTGGCATTGCAAGACCTGACCCCCCCTACGCGCGGGAAGTTGCACGGAGAACTCGATGAACCTGCATTTCGATACGCAACAGATCCATGCGGGCGTGGAGCCCGATCCGGTCACCGGTGCGATCCTCACGCCCATCCACCAGTCGACCACCTACGTCCAGGAGTCCGTCGAGCGGTATCTGGCCAAGGGCTACTCGTACTCGCGCACGGCGAATCCCACGGTCCGGGCCCTCGAGAAACGGCTGACCGCGCTCGAGGGCGGAGTGGACTGCACCTGCTACGGCTCGGGCATGGCGGCCATCCACGCCACCCTGCTCGCCTGCCTGAACGCGGGAGAGCATGCCGTCGTCTCGGACGTCGCCTACGGCGGCACCTACCGTCTGTGCACCAAGGTCATCAGTCGATTCGGCGTCGAGTTCACGTTCGCCGATACCTCCGACGTCGACGCGGTGCGGCGCAGCCTGCGCGAGAACACGCGGCTGATCCTCACCGAGACCCCGGCTAACCCGACGCTGAAGCTGACCGACATCGAAGCCGTATCCGCCCTTGCGCGCGAGCACCGCATCCCGCACGCGGTGGACAACACGTTCCTCACACCCTATTACCAGCGACCCATCGAGCTCGGGGCCGATCTGGTCATCCACAGCACCACCAAGTATCTGGACGGGCACAATGCGACCATCGGAGGCGCGATCGTCAGCGCCACACAGGAGCTCGACGAAGCCGTTCGTTTCGTGCAGAACGCCACCGGCAGCATCATGTCGGCGCAGATCGCCTGGCTCACCCTCCAAGGTTGCAAGACGTTGTCCGTACGACTCGAACGGCAGTCCGCCAACGCGATGGCCGTCGCGCGCTTTCTCGAGGAGCACCCGCAGGTCGAGCGCGTGTGCTACCCGGGACTGGCGTCCTTCGCGCAGCACGAGCTGGCCCAGCGGCAGGCCTCGGGATTCGGGGCCATGGTGTGGTTCGAGGTGAAGGGCGGCGTCACGGCGGGGAAGAAGCTGATGGACTCGCTCAGGCTCTGGAGCCTCGCGGAGAATCTCGGCTCCGTCGAGTCGCTGGTGACGCATCCGGTCACCATGACCCACGCGGATGTCGATGAGTCGGAGCGCAGGCGCGTGGGCATCACCGACGGCCTGGTGCGCCTGTCGGTGGGTATGGAAAGCGCCGATGACCTGATCGAGGATCTGCGCCAGGGGCTCGATCGGATCTGAAGATGCGAGCGGGGGATGGCCCGGGCGCATCAGAGGGCGCCCCACGGCGTCGGTCCGCCCGACTCGATTCACTCGAACGCCAAGCGAGGGAAACAGCATGCGCTACCTGCACGCGATGGTCCGCATCCGGGACATCGACGAATCGCTCGACTTCTATTGCAACAAGCTCGGGCTGGTGGAGGCGAATCGCTACCAGAGCGAGAAAGGCCGCTTCAGCCTCATCTACCTCTGCGCCCCTGAAGACGTGGAGCGGGCGCGAGCGGAGAAGGCCCCGCTCATCGAGCTCACCTACAACTGGGATCCGGAGGAATACGCCGGTGGGCGCAACTTCGGCCACCTCGCCTTCCGGGTTGAGGATATCTACGCGCTGTGCCAGCGCCTGGCGGACGGCGGCGTCACCATCAACCGGCCGCCCCGCGACGGCCACATGGCCTTCGTGCGCTCGCCGGACGGCATCTCCATCGAGCTGCTGCAGGCCGGCGAGCCCCTGCCGCCCCGTGAGCCGTGGACGTCCATGCCCAACGTGGGCACCTGGTGATTCGTTCCGCGCAACGACCCGACAGCTAACCCGCACTTCTCACCAGCCCACGGCTGCGGACGCGGATCTGCCCGCATCTACTGTGTTGCGCTCGGCAAAGGTGCTCGACGTACTGTCAAGTACGCCTGCGCGCCTTTGCTCTCGCGCGCCTTGTATCTACGGGCATCTCCACGCCCTCGCTTCGCGCGCCGGTGAGAAATGCGGGCTAGCGACGGTCGCTTGGCCACCCGCCCGGAGGGTGGGCCCGGATCGGTCCCGGGGCATGTGCCGCATAGTCGCAAGCCCCGAAAGGCGGCGCCGAGTGTGCGCCCAGCCCGATGGACTTGGCACCGCCTTGACCGAAGGCTACGGAAACGTTGCGCGGGCACGGGCCGGCCCCGCCTCCGCCCGAGGTTGGCGAGCCGTTATCCGTTATCGGGCCTTGTGACGGAGCGGCGCGTGCCCCGCGTCCCAGCGTCTCAGGACGAAGCCGCCCGTGCCCGGGAAATCTGCGCAGAGCCGAATTTTCAGTCTTCGCGCACCTCGAAGCGGCCGTCGAGCTCTTCGAGCTTCTCCATCACACCCGTGTATTCGAGCTCGCCCATGGGCAGCATGGCGCTGCCGAAGAAGCCCTGACGACGCATCTCCATGGCCTTTCCGGCCACCCGCTCGCGCACGCTGTCCCAGAACGCGTGGTCGAACGCGTCCACCGCCTCGGTCATCACCCCGTCGTGCATCGCAAAGGCCGCGCACGTGACGATGGGCGGTCCGTCGAAGTAGCTGATGGGTGAGTTCAGCTTCACGGGCATGAGCGGCATGTTGTGGGAGCCGCGCATGCCGCCTGCGACGAAGTGACCGACGGCGAAGGGCGCCAGCATCTCCCCCGTCGCCGGGAAGTGCATCTGTGTGCGCACGAGCATCACTGGATCGTCCTTGCCCGTGTACTTGCCGGCGATGTTGTGCAGTCGTGAGGTGGACACGGCCGCCGCGAGATCGCCCGTCGCCCGCGACCAGATCGACTCGACCACGTAGCGCTCCGGGTCGCGCAGCAGCGCCGCGATGTCGTAGAGCTCCTCGGGCGCGTTGAGCTCGATGATCCGATCGCCCTCCGTGTAGTTCACGTCCATGATCACGAATCGGAAGCCTCTGGAGAGCTTGGAGGAGAGCAGCAATCCCGGCGTATTCATGGGGTCGGCGAAGGCCAGATAGAGCGGCAGGTTGTACGCGCCGGGATCGGTCTTGTCCGCGGCGAAGAACAGAAACGGCTCGTTGAGGCGCTCGTCGAACTCCATCTCCACGACCTCCGGCCCCATCCCGCGCACGTTGCCGGAGAAGGCCTCTTTGAGCAGGTCCTGGCCGGCACCGTAGAGCCCTTGCGACTTGGCCAACTCCGTGCCCTTCATGAACGTGTCCCAGCACAGCTTGTGGACGGCTTCATCGACGGGTCCACGCGTGTGCGTCGACAGTATCGCGATATCATCGCCGGTGGCGCTCACGTAGCTGTCGATGAGCAGCCCTTCCCCCTTCTCGCGCACGTGCTGGCGCACCGTCTCCAGCAAACGCTTGGAGGGAGTGATGTGCCCGCCGATGGAGCCGATGTCCGCTTTGATGACGCTGAGGGTGACTTTCATGGCTCTCTCTCCTCGCTTCGTTGTCCCTTGCCGGCGACCACGCCCCTGCAGGCGTGCGCCGCACCAGGGCTAGTCTTTCGGTTCGAGGTGCCGTCGGCGTCGCGGCGGGCTAACCGGGTACCGATGCCCTTCCGTGGCTCCGCAGCTCCTCGAGCAGCCGGCCCGCGAGGCAGAGGCACTGCTCGACCTCCGGCTCGTACACCGACTCCTCGAGATACCGCTCGAGCTCGCGCGCGGTCGCGCGGTCCCACTCCCGGCGCATGGCCTCGTCCAACGGTTTCTCTCCCCAGAGCTTCTGCTGACCCTCCCAGCCCCCCTCTGCGAGGTAGAAGAATTTGACCTTCCGGAACCCCGCCTCGAAGAGCAGCGCACCGAGCGGGGTGGCGGCCGGCGGAACACCCTTGCGTAGCGGTCGATACGTGTCCTGATGATCCGCGCTCTCGCATCCCACCATGATGTGGCCGCCGGGCGGGAGGAGATCGTTCAGCGCGCGGAAGAGTGGAAGGTCGAGACCGGCCTCCCCGAGGTCGAGCGCAGCGTCGTCGGAGGGGATCCGCGGCGCGTAGTGAAGCAGCTCGATCCAGGGCAGTACGCCGCGCCCGCCCCGGCTGTGGACACCGTCGAGCACGGGATCCGTGACGGCGCCGCGGGCGTCGGTCAGCCGCACTCGAAAGCGCACCCAGCCCGATTTGCGTTCCCGTTGCAGGGGATCCAGTTTCAGCCGGTACTCGCCAAGGAGCGCGCCGTGCAGGCCCGATAACACATGCCCTTCCTCGAAGGTCGGCCGCTCCATCGCTGCGCTCCTCCTCCGCCCGGCACCATCCACGCCCGGGGCGCGCCATTGCGAGCACTGGCTCCAATCAAATTAAACGGCCCGGGCTGGCTTGGCCAGTCTGCCCTACCCCTGAGCGGTACGCTTGACCCACATCAAGGCCGCCGCACGTCCTCGGGGTATCGTGGATTCGTCAGATCCGCGCCACGACCCGGCGAGACGGAACCTTTGACCAACCAGACGCGACGACCTCCGGACTCGCGGCGGACGCCGCCGCAGCGCCCGGGACCCGCCGGCCCGAACAAGCCGCCGAGCTGGGCATCACTCCTGTTCCCGTTCATCCTTCTCGCCCTGTTCTTTTTGTGGATGGGGCAGCGGAGCGCCGGGCCGCCCGGCGTGGAGATCGCCTACACCGAGTTCAAACACCTCGTGGAGGGCGGTCAGGTGGCGGAGGTGATGCTGCGCGGCGAGGCCGTGGAAGGCGTGCTGCACATGCCCGAGGCACTCGACCCCACGCGCAAGCAGACGAGGCATTTCCGAACCCGGGTGCCGGCCGTCGGCGATTGGGATCTCCTGCCGCTGCTCGAAGAGCACGGCGTGCGCGTCAAAGTCGAGCGGCCGGAGGCACAGGGTTGGAGCCCGATCCTCATCGGTCTTCTCCCCTGGGTTCTCCTCATCGGGATCTACATCTGGTTCTTGCGCCGCCTGTCCGGCGGCGGGCTCGGGGGCGGCGTAGGCCCGCGCGGGGATCTGGGCAAGTTCCTGCGGCCTCGGGAGTCGGTGCAGGCCAAGCGGCCCGAAGTGACCTTCGACGATGTCGCGGGCCAGGACAACGCGAAGCGCGAGGTGTCGGAGCTGGTGGAGTATCTGCGCAACCCCGATCGCTACCGCAGGATGGGCGCCGAGGTTCCGCACGGCGTGCTGCTCGTGGGACCCCCCGGCACGGGCAAGACGCTGCTCGCCCGCGCCCTCGCGGGCGAGGCCGAGGTGCCGTTCTTCTCCATATCGGCCTCGGAGTTCATCGAGATGTTCGTGGGCGTGGGCGCCTCCCGTGTGCGCTACCTGTTCAAGCAAGCCAAGGAAAAGGCCCCCAGCATCATCTTCATCGACGAGCTCGACGCCGTGGGCCGCGTGCGCGGCGCCGGCCTCGGCGGCGGGCACGACGAGCGCGAGCAGACGCTCAACCAGATCCTGGCGGAGATGGACGGCTTCGAAGGGCACGAGGCGGTGATCGTGCTCGCCGCCACCAACCGTCCCGACGTCCTCGACCCGGCGCTGCTGCGCCCGGGGCGCTTCGATCGCCACGTGACCCTGGAGCTGCCCGATCGCAAGGCGCGCCTCCAGATCCTGCAGGTCCACACCCGCTCCGTGCCGCTTTCCGCCGACGTGGACCTGGACGGCATCGCCGCCGGCTGCCCGGGCTTCTCGGGGGCGGATCTCAAGAACCTGGTCAACGAGGCCGCGATGCGCGCCGCGCGCGAGGGCCGCGCGCGCGTAGGTATGCAGGACTTCGAGGAGATGCGGGATCGGGTGCTCATGGGCTCCGAGCGCAGCCTCGTCCTGCAGCCCGATGAGAAGCACCGACTGGCGGTGCATGAGTCGGGCCACACCATCGCGGCCTACTTCCTCCCGAACACGGATCCGCTGTTCAAGGTCAGCATTATCCCGCGCGGCAAGGCGCTGGGCGGCACCCAGCAGCTCTCCGAGGTGGAACGCTACACCCTCGCCTACGACTATCTGCGCGACCGGCTGGCGGTTATGCTCGGCGGGCGCACCGCCGAGAAGGAGCTCCTCGGCGACATGAGCTCGGGGGCCGACGACGACATTCGCCAGGCCACCGCGCTCGCGCGCGCCATGGTCACGCGCTGGGGCATGTCCGAGGACATCGGGCCCATGGATCTGAGAGAGAGCGAGGAGCACCCCTTCCTGGGGCGCGAGATCGCGCAGCCGCGACGCCACAGCGAGGCGTCGGCGAAGGCCGTGGACGAGGCCGTAAGCAGGCTCCTGCGCGAGGCGGAGGCGCGCGCCCAGAAGATCATCCGTGACCGCCGCAGCGACATGAACCGCCTGGTAGAAGCGCTCGAGGAGCACGAGACCCTGCACGGCGACGACATCGAGAAGATCCTCGGGGCGGGCGGCGGCAAGAGACGCAGGCTGAGCGCCGCCCGGTCATCGAGCTGAGCCCCACGGACGTGTCGAGCAGACTGCCCACCGACGGACCGTCGCACTTCCCGAGCGTTGCGTTCGACCTGGTGGTGCTCGCGGCGTCAGCCGGGGGGCTGCGCGCGCTGAGCACGGTGGCCTCGGGGCTGCCCGCCGATTTCGGGGCGGCCCTGGCCGCGGTGCAGCACCTCGACCCGCGCCACCGCAGCCTCATGGCCGAGATCCTCAGCCGGCGCACGCGGTTGCGGGTGGCGCAGGCCGCGGACGGCGACCGCCTCGCGCCCGCCACCCTGTTCATCGCACCGCCCGACCGGCATCTGCTGGTCAACCCCGACGGCACCCTGAGCCTCTCCCAGACCGAGCTGGTGCGCTTCCTGCGGCCCTCCGCCGATCTCCTGCTCGAGTCCGCCGCGGCCAGCTACAAGGACCGGCTGATCGCGGTGATCCTGACCGGCTCCGGGAGCGACGGCGCCATGGGGCTTCGTGCCGTGAAGAAGACGGGCGGCACCGTCCTTGCCCAGGACGAGGCGACGTCGGAGTTCCACGGCATGCCGTCCGCGGCCATCGCCACGGGGTACGTCGACTTCGTGCTGCCCCTGGAGGAGATCCCGGGCGCCCTGCTGACCCTGATCGCCAGCGGAGAGGTGGATTGAGCACCCTCGAGACCGACGCCGATTTCGAAGCGCTCCTCCAGTACCTCAAGGAGAATCGGGGCTTCGACTTCACGGGCTACAAACGCCCGAGCCTCGTGCGCCGCATCAGAAAACGCATGCAGGCGGTCGGTATCGAGGCCTACGCCGCCTACCGCGACCACCTGGAAGTGCATCCCGACGAGTTCGCGCAGCTCTTCGATACCATCCTGGTCAACGTCACGGCCTTTTATCGCGATCCGCCGGCCTGGGACTTTCTCAAAGACGAGGTCGTCCCCGGGCTTCTCGCGCGCAAAGAGGAGACCGAGCCCGTCCGCGTCTGGAGCGCGGGGTGCGCCTCGGGCGAGGAGGCCTACACCCTCGCCATGGTCCTGGCCGACGCCCTCGGCGACGAGGTCTACGAGCGGCGAGTGAAGATCTACGCCACCGACGTGGACGAGGACGCGCTGGCCACGGCGCGCCACGCGATCTACGACTGCGATGCTCTCGGCGACCTGCCCGCCGCGTGGCCCGAACGCTACTTCGAGGCGGCGAACGGCCGTTGCGCGGTGCGCCCCAACATCCGGCGCGGTCTCGTGTTCGGGCGCCTGGATCTGGTCCAGGACGCCCCGATCTCGCGCCTCGACCTGCTGGTGTGCCGCAACACCTTGATGTATTTGAACGCCGAGACCCAGAACCGGGTCCTCTCCCGCTTCCACTTCTCGCTGGACGACGGCGGTATCCTGTTCGTGGGCCGCGCGGAGCTGTTGCTCACGCGTACGAAGCTGTTCATCCCGTTCAACCTCAAGCACCGGATGTTCCGGAAGGCGCCCGGGGTCGCGGTGCGCGAGCGCCTCGCGGCGCTGAGCCAGGCAATGTATCCGGAGGCCGCCAGCAATCAGCTCGGGCGCACCGTTCGCCTGCGCGATAAAGCCTTCGACACCGCGCCGGTGGCCGAGATCGTCGTGGATCTGCACGACAGGCTGGTCCTGGCCAACGATCGAGCGCGTGCGCTCTTCGGACTGACGGCGGTCGATCTCGGACGGCCCTTCCGGGATCTGGAGCTCTCCTATCAGCCGGTAGAGCTTCGGGGGCGCATCCAGCAGGCCTGCACGGAGCGCAGCGCCGTCTCCGTCGAGCGCGTGACGCACACGCTGGAGGACGGGGGGGAACCCCAGCACCTGAACGTGTGCGTGGCACCCCTCATCGACAACGGCACCCTCCTCGGCGCGGCCGTGACTTTCACGCAGACGACCGGCTACTACAAGCTGGAGGAGGACCTTCACCAATCCACCCAGGACCTCGAGACTACCCAGGAGGAGCTGCAGTCGGCCAACGAGGAGCTCGAGACCGCCAACGAGGAGCTGCAATCGGCCAACGAGGAGCTCGAGACCACCAACGAGGAGCTGCAGTCGGCCAACGAGGAGCTCGAGACCACCAACGAGGAGCTGCGCTCCTCCAATGACCAGCTCCAGGCCATGAATCTGGAGATGCGCGAGCGCACGCGGGATTTCGCCAGCTCCAACGCGTACCTGCACTCCATTCTGTTCAGCCTGCGCGCCGGGGCGGCGGGGCTGGACCGCGACCTGCGCGTCACCTTCTGGAACGAGGGCGCCATCGACCTGTGGGGGTTCCGCCTCAAGGAGGTTTACGGGCGGTCCTTCCACGAGCTGGACATCGGGCTTCCGGTGGCGGAGCTGGAGACCACGGCCAGGGACGTGCTCGCGGGCAGAGAGAAGTACCGGGTCGCGGAGCTGGACGCCACCGACCGCCGGGGCAAGCGCATCCGCTGCCGGGTGACCTGCACGCCGGTGCTCTCCGAGGACAACCAGATAGACGGCGTGCTGTTCCTGATGGAGCAGGTGAATGAGACCGGGAACCGGAGCTGAAGCCGGCGCCGCGCGCAAGCGTCGAGCGGGCAGGGCGCGGCCCCGCGTGCGATCCAGGTTGCCGGGTCGTCTCGGGGTTTGCGACGAAGAGGCACGTGCCGCGGGACCCAGCCCGCGAAACCACCCGTCTCCCGCAATTCCGCTAAGAAACAAAATTTTCCCATAGACGTACGTATTTCTGCATTGCATCATTAGGCCAACAACGATAAGGAACCCGCATCGCGAGCAGGTCTATTCCGCCGCCGCGCACCGCGTGACGCGGGTGTGCGCACCTATTCGCAGAATCCGGCATAGGCAGGAGGCCACGAGCCCTGGAAATGAAGCCTGGAACGGACATAGCGACCAAGACGTGTGAGTTCAGGCGCGAGCTCGATCGGCTCGACGCCGAGGTGGCGCACCTGAGGCAGAGCGCCCAGCATTCACCGGGCGGCGGCGACCTGGCCGAAGCCGTCGAGGAACTGTCGGCGACGGTGGAGGAGCTGCACGTCGCCGAGGAGCAGCTCCGGGCACAGAACGAGAGCCTGCTCGAGGCACAGAGCGCCCTGGAAGCCCAGCGGCGCCGCTACCAGGATCTGTTCGACTTCGCGGCCGAAGGCCTGCTGGTGACCGACATGTTTGGCACCATCAGGGAGACGAACCGGGCCGCCGCCGCCCTGCTCGGCGTGAGCTCGAAACACCTCGTCGGCAAGCCCCTCAGCGTGTTCATCGCCGAGCCGGATCGCCTCGGCTTCTACGGTCTTCTCCGGTGGCTTCAGCGCACGGATCGGATACTCCGGTGGGAGCTCGAGGTCCAGCCGCGCAGCGGAGAGGCTCTGCCGGTGGAGCTGGGCATCGCAGCCATGCAGGAGAGTTCGACGCGCGGCGAAGCGAGGCCCATTCTGCGCTGGTCCGTGCGCGACGTGCGCGAGCGCAAGGCGACCGAGCGGGCACGTCGACTCTACGAGACCATGATCGCGGCGAGCCACGACCTGATGTCGTTCGTGGATCGCAACTACGTCTATCGGGCGGTCAACGAGCGCTACACGGAAGTGTTCGGTCTGGCGCGCGAGGAGATCGTGGGGCGCACCGTGGCGGATGTCCTCGGCACGGAGGTCTTCGAGGGCATGGTCCGCCCCAAGATCGACGAGTGTCTGAGCGGACGGTCCGTGCATTACGAGCACTGGCTGGAGCCGCCCGGCAGCCCTCCACGCTGCTTCGACGTCCGCTACGATCCCTACTTCGCGACCGATGGACGCGTGGAAGGCCTCCTAGTGGACGCACGGGATGTCACCGAGCGCAAGCGCCTCGCGGAGGACGCCGCACGCCGTCAAGCGGAGCTCGCCCACGCGGGGCGGCTGGCCACCATCGGCGAGCTGGCGTCCTCCGTCACCCACGAGCTCAAGCAGCCCCTGACCGCCATTGGGGCCTACGCCCGCGCGTGCTCGCGGTTGCAGGCCTCCGGCGACAGCGAGAAGCTCGCGCAGGCGCTGGCAGAGATCGACGAGCAGGCCAGGCGTGCCGTCCGCATCACGGAGCGGCTGCGCAGGTTCGGCCGACGCGAGCCGGTCCGGCGCGAGCCCGTCGACCTCAACCGGGGCGTCGAGGAGGTGCTCGGTCTGGTGCGCCACGATCTGGAGCGGCACCAGGTGACGGTACGCTGCGAACCGAACGAGACCCTGCCACCGGTACCGGCGGACAAGCTTCAGGTGCAGCAAGTGCTCGTCAATCTGATCAGGAACGCCGTGGACGCTATGGAGGCCGACGAGCCGCAACAACGGCTCATCGTCATCCGCACGACGCCTGAAGATGACGGCTGCGTCGAGATCAGCGTCAGCGACACCGGCGCGGGTCTGCCCGAGGAGGACCCCGAGCGCCTCATGGAGTCCTTCTTCACCACCAAGCCCGACGGCACGGGACTGGGACTCTCCATCAGCCGCGGCATCATCGAGGCGCACGGCGGCCGCCTGTGGGCAACGCGCAACGCAAGACGCGGGGCGACCTTTCATTTCACGTTGCCGACACAGCCCGAAGACCAGGAACCCGGCGCCCCCGCGCAGTCTCGACGCCGTGACCGCGGGGCCGCGCCGGTTGACTAGGATCAACGCGCCGGCGGGCCGGATCCGCGAGCATCCTGCATGGGCGAAGTCGCCGCCCCTAACACACTGCAACCCTCAGGATCGAGTGACAGCACCGTGACCGAGCCCAAGAGAAGTGGTGACCATCTCCGCGCAGCAGCCCGCCAGGACCGCCGGATGCGGGAGCTGGTTCACGACCCTTACATGTCCAAACGCAAGCTACCGGAGCCCACGCTCTGCCCCGAGTGCGGCGCCGTTTTCCACAACGGGCGCTGGGCCTGGGCGGACCAACCGCAAGGGGCGAACCAGGAGCGCTGCCCTGCCTGTCGGCGAATCCGGGAACGCGTGCCCGCCGGGTTTCTCACCCTGAGCGGCGGGTTCTTCCAGCACCACAGGCAGGAGATCCTGAATCTGGTCCGCAACATCGAGGCGCGCGAGAAGGCCAACCATCCGCTCAAGCGCATCATGGGCGCCGAGGAACACGAGGACGGCCTGGTGATGACGTTCACGGACCCGCACCTGGCGCGGGGCGCGGGCGAGGCCGTCGAGGACGCCTACGAGGGCGAGCTCGACTACACGTACAGCCCCGACGAGTACATGCTGCGGGTGACCTGGAGGCGGGACACGTAGGCTGGTACGTAGCGTGGCACCGGGCCCCCCGCAGCGGGACGAAGCCCCCCCAGGAGCAGCGCCGACCCCCGGCCTCAGCCTCGGCTACGGCGGCGCTTGCAATCTCCGAGTGTCGCACCCACCACCCTCAGCAAACGCTCGCGCGCGGCCTCGTTTTCACGGGCGTCGATGATGCGGCTCGACTCCAGGGGTAGCCTGAACGACTGCCACCCCTCATCTGCCGCGCACTCGAGCCGCAGTTCCCAGCCGTCGTTGCGCGGCTCGACCTCGAACAGATAGGCATCCAGCTCGAGCGCCTCGAGCAACCCCCGGATCAGCTCGCGCGCCTCGGCGAGCTCGACGCTCGACCATGGCATGGCCACCCTCGCAGTGTCAGGAGCCGGTCCCGGTTTTGGCGCCTGCGCGCCAAGGGCCAGGCGTCACGCTGGACGCCCCTGCGCCCCGCTCGTCCTGCTCGACGTCGGCCCCCTCGACCAAGTATCGGGCGAGTGGACACTCACGCCGCGCTTTCTCGCAACCGTGCGCGGCGGCGCACTCTGCGTGCGATCGGTCGAGTCGAACCCAGCAGCCCTCCACGGGGCAGCGTTCCATGGGCGGCATGAACATAACCTTCACCTCCGCTGGGCGCGTTCCGTCACCGCCTGTGCCGGTGACAACCGCCCGAGGCCATCATCCACCACTCGAGGCTGTTACTCTTGATCTCGGTCAAGCTCAAGCCCCCCTGCGCCTCACTCCTCTCCTCGCCACTGCTCTTCCTCGGGGTAGCCCTCCCCCCAATCGTCCTCCGACTCCCCCTCGCTCTCTCTCAGCTTCTGCTCGGTCTCGGTCTCCACGTTGAACTCACCCAGCGGTCCGCTCCAATCCTCCGGCTGCATCCCATCGTCCGTATAGCCGAGGTCGTCGCGCTCGATGTCGTCCACCGGCCCGGTCCAGTCCTCGGGCGGCTCGATGGAATCGATCGGCATCTCGTACCACGCGTCCAGGTCGGTCTCCTCGACCGTGCCGTCGAAGTACTGGATCTCCACCGTGCGCGCATTCTCGTCGAGCGCGACCACCTCGAATTCCTGGCCCTTGTCGATGTGGGAGTACCACTGCCCGACCACGGGGTCTATGTCGGTGCCCATCTCGTGTGCTCCTCTTGGGTCCGGTCAGCTGCTACACCGTAATTACACCATAGCTCTAAGGCCCTGCGCGGCGCTGATCTGGATCAACGCCGGACGATTGGGAGCCGGACGCCGCAGGTCACCACCCGTCGTGCAATGCCTCGTTGACCTGGATCATTGGCGGCACCGTGGAACCTCGTCAGCATACCGGTGGGCGGTGGGAGACCGTGTCGTATAACCCGCGAGGAGATTAAGATGCCAACTTTCGTCATGCTAACGCGGCTCGAGCCGAGCGCCCTGCGCTCGCCACGCTCGCTCGAGAAGCTCGAAGGAGAGGTCGTCGAGCGTATCCAATCCGAGTGTCCCGAGGTGGAGTGGGTAGGCAACTACGCGACCCTCGGGCCTTATGATTATCTGGATGTCTTTCGGGCGCCGGACGTCGAGACGGCGACCAAGGTGAGCGCCATCATCCGTACTTTCGGGCATGCCCACGCCGAGATATGGGCGACAACCGAGTGGCAGCGGTTCAAAGAGATCGTGCGCGATCTGCCAGGAACCGAGGCCTGACCCTCCGGGGCGGCGCAGGGTCTTCGGCGGGCCTTGCGCCGCCCAGGAGGAGAAGACGGCACGGGAGGCGAGTGGAGATGTCGGATACGCACGAGACCCTGGAGCGTGTACGCGCCAGCCTGATGGGCGAGCCGCGTCTCGATTGGCACCGTTATCCCCTGACCATGCACCTCGAAGGTGGCGTGCTGACCCTCGAAGGCGAGGTCCGCAACATCCCGTCGAAGCGTCACGCGCTGAAGCGCGCCCAGGCTGTGCCGGGCGTGCGCGAAGTCGTGGATCGCGTGCGCGTCGCCCCGGCGGAGCGCATGGGCGACGGCGCGGTGCTCGACCACGTCCGTGACGCGTTGCTCCAAGAGCCGGCCTTGGGGGAGTGCACGATCAGCGTGCTGTCCAAGGGGCGCGTCGAACCGGTGCACGCGCCATCGGAACCCGCGGGCAACCTCCGGATCGCAGTGGATGACGCTGTGGTATCCCTCGAGGGCGAGGTGCCGAGCCTCAGCCACAGACGTCTCGCCGAGGTGCTGACGTGGTGGGTTCCCGGTAGCCGCGATGTCGTGAACCGGCTGGCCGTCTCGCCCCCCGAAGAAGACAACGACGACGAGGTGACCGAGGCGGTGCGTCTCGCGTTGGAGAAGGATCCCTTCGTCAACGCCAGCCAGATCCGGGTGCATACCAGGAACTGCGTGATCACCCTCGAGGGCCTGGTACCGACGGAGGGCGAGTGCGACATGGCCGAGTGCGACGCGTGGTACGTATCCGGGGTGGAAGAGGTGGTCAACCGGATCGAGGCGCGACCCGGAGCGGGCGAATCCGCAGCCCAAAGGTGAAGCGGGAGCCGCAGCCGGCGTGAGCAGCCACTTCTGGAACCCCTTCGTCGCGAGCGTCCTCGCTGCCTGCATCACGACGTCCGGCCTCTACGTCATCCGTCATTTCGAGGCATGGGGACGCCACAACACGACCTACTTCGCGTGTTTCGCGGCCGGCGTGCTCATCTCGGTGTCCTTCCTGCACATCATCCCGGAGTCGTTCTCCATGAACCCCTTCGCGCCGGCCTACCTGCTGGCTGGCTATCTCTTCATGCACTTTTTCAACCGGTTCGTGACCGGGTACGTGTGCGATCAGCCCGCGACCGCCGATTACGCCATCGGACTGGTGCCCATGCTGGGTATCGGCTTTCACTCCTTCGTGGACGGGATCATTTATTCGGTGACTTTCGCGGTCAGCATCTTCACCGGCGTGCTCGCCGCAATCGGGATGGTGCTGCACGAGTTTCCCGAGGGGATCATCACCTACCTTCTGCTCCTGAGAAGCGGGTTCAGCGAACGCATCGCGCTGCTATGGGCCTTCGCGGCGGCGGCTCTCACCACGCCCCTCGGCATGCTGGTCTCCTACCCCGTCATCACCCAGATCGAGCGGCCCGCGCTCGGCTCGCTGCTCTCACTCTCGGCTGGCGCCCTCGTCTACGTCGGCGCCACCCACCTGATACCGCATACGGAGCACGAGCCGCGACGCTACAGCCTGATCGCACTGTCGACCGGCGTCCTGGTGGCCATTGGGATCATTCTGAGCAGGCGCTGACGCCGCGCCAGCTCATTGACGAACCCGATGACCCCCAACCTCAGCCTCGGGGCGGCGAGCCCTGCCGCGGTCGCGTCTCGAGCTCGAGTCTCTGCTCGCGCTTGACCAGCTTCACCAGGCCGGAGAGCTCTTCGACCAGGAACTCCAACAGATCGTCCATGGTCAGGATACCCTCGAGACCGTCCGTCTCGTTCACCACGATGATGCGCCGCACACCCTTGGCGCGCATGCGCTCGATGGCCGCCCACGTCTGCTCCTCCTCGCGCGCGGTGACGAGATCGGGATTCATCAGCTCGTCCACGACCGCAGCCTCCGGGTGGCAGTCCTTCGCCAGGATCTCCATCACCAGGTCGCGGTCGGTGACGATGCCGGCGGGGCGCGGCGGTTGCCCGCTCTCCACCACGACGAGGCTCCCCACATGGTGCTCACGCATGAGGTGCGCAGCCTCGAGCGCCGATGTGCCTCTCTGCGTGATGATCACTTCTCGATTGCAGATCTCACCGACTGACATGGCTCATCCCCCCGGCACCACACGTTTTCGATGCTGGAGCAGGACGCCTTTCGCGGGATTGATTCAGATCAACGATGACAATCGGGTCGCGCCGACCCGCACGGGCTTTGCCTTCCGCCCGCCCGACCGCGCGATCCCGACCGAAGCCATCGAGCGGCTGATGCCAACGATGGGCGCGGCTGCACCCGTGCTGCTCAATCGACTCTGACGAAGCGATACCGCTCCAGATCCTCGCGCGTCCACAACGACAGTCCCGCGCGTTGGCCGAGCGTCTCCACCGCGATGACGGCATCGGGATCTTCGAAGTCGATGTGGCCCGGCGTGCCGTTCTCCTCCAAACGCCGGAGAAGAAACTCGTCGAGGAAGCGCTCCTCGTGCTGGCTCGACAGCTTGCCCTTGAAGCCGCGGCGGCGCATGCGCACATGGAAGCGCTTGCCGGCCAGCTCCGCCACATAGGGTGCGGCGGCGTCCGAGGCTTTGGTCTCGAACTCCTCCGGCGTCTGAAAGGTGAAGGTGCGAGTGACGGTCACGACCCGGGCGAGGAATGCGTGCGCGTCGGGTGTCTTGTCGATGAGCCTGCGCAGAGCTTCGAGGAACGCGTGCACGTCCTCCACCTTCATCACCAGAACGTTGTAGAACTCGGTGCGCGAGACGGGCGCAAGCTCGCCGAGAAGCTCGCACGCGCGCACGAATCCCCGCTCATGTACGCTGGCTACGACGTTCCAGTCCCCGATGGCGTGAGCGTGCGCGTGGTGATGAGTCGAGTGCCGCATGGGGCAGTTTTCCCCCTCTCAAAGGGACGCAAGGCTCGATTACGCAGTCAGCGTCCGGTGTGGACGAATGTGCACCGCTCCGGGTGTGTCCCTGTCACCGGCGATGTCGAAATCGACCGGCAGGAACAGACGGATGATCTCCGCGTTGGTGCGCAAGTGCTCGGTGATGCGTGCCGCGACCAGAATCGAATCGCCCTCCGCGAACGCGAGCGGCAGCAGAAGCTGGTCGGCCAGATATTCATCCACCACGGCGTCGGTCTGCAGAAACGCGAGCAGCGCGTCCGCCGCCTCGTCCGCGACCCGCTCGGCGGGTTTGCCCCGTTCGCCCAGCGCGAAGTAGCAGGCCCGCGCGTGCTCGAACTCAGCCAGCAGCAGCAACATGCTCCCGGGCGAGCGTGCGTCGAGCCGTTCGACCTCGATATCCGCCCGCACGTCGCGTTCGGACAGGCGCGCGCGGGCTTGCTCGCGCTGGCGCTCCGCCACGTGCGCCGGCAACCGGGCGCCCGCCGAGATGCCGCGAACCCCCAGCAGCGCGCCCCGTTGCTCGAGCCACAGCGGTCGCACTCTGGCGCCGGGCTCGATGGCGGCGTGGATGATCCCTCCGCCCGGGGGGTAGAACCCGGCGCGTTCCAGCGTGAGCGCCAAGGCGACACCGGCGCGCGCGAGGTGCCAGCGCCAGCTCAGGTCCAGGTAATGAAAGCACGGGCTCAGCGGCACGTGGGTGCCACCCGTGACCCGCACCGACGAAGGCGCCGCGAGCAGGGCGAGCGGAAGATAGACGGTCTGGAGCACCAGGGACGTCGCGCCGGCGGTGCCGATGTCGAAGCGGTAGCGCCCGGAGGCGACCTGCGTGGGGCGGAAATGCAGCTCCGCCGAGCCGATGCGGTTCCCTTCCAGGCGGGCCTGCCCCACCTCGGCCGCCGCCTCCACTGCCCGCAGGTGCTGCGGACGCAGCCCGGGCTTGGAACGCCGTGCGCGAATGTTGAAGATCTCGATGGGCGTGCGCGTGAGAAGCGAGAGGGAGAGTGCGCTGCGCAAAACCTGCCCGCCGCCCTCACCCGTCGCGCCGTCGATGCGCAGCGTTGCCCGCGCCCTCAAATCATCCCCCGCAGCGGCCGCGCCCCCCAATGCCTCAGCTCCCGGGCAGCGAGGCGACGACCAACACCGACAATAGGGCCAGAACCACCCACAGCATGCCCATGATGGTGAAGTGCCTGCGCTCGGTCCATCCGCCGCCGGGGGAAAACAGGCCCCGCAGGCACTCCACGAGCAGCACGGCGAGCGCTGCGCTGCCGAGCAGGCTCACCGCGACCCCCAGGGCGAAGTGCTGAGCGAGCGCGCGCTGCGCCAGGACCACCGGTCCGCCCGCCACCAGCACCACCGCGATCCAGCACAAAGCGCAAGCCAGCACCAGGAGGCGGCGGCGCGTGAGCGATTCCACGTAGCGACTCAATGACATAACCTGTCCTGACCCAGCCTTCTTCGGCGCATCCCGCGTCACAGTAAATTGCTTGAAGAAGGAGACTTTCTTGAGCTGGATCAACGGGACCATCACCGCGTAGACGATAGATTCTCGCAAACGCGATCACAACGGGTTCACGCAGAACGCCGCGGGCCAAGAAGGTCCGCTGTAGCGCGGGCCGTCGCGAAGGGCGAGCGGCGAAGCGTTTCGCCTCAGAGCTCGGAGTCAGCCCGCGCCGCAGCGCATTTCCCCGCGCGTAGCGGGAAGAGCGCACCATGACCCTGTACAGAGACCGCGAAGAGGCCGGGCAAAGGCTCGCCGAGGCACTGAGTCGCTACGCCGAGCGCGAGGACGTCGCGGTGCTTGCGCTGCCGCGCGGGGGCGTGCCGGTTGCCTTCGAGGTGGCGAGGCGCCTGCATGCGCCCCTCGACGTCATGATCGTGCGCAAGCTGGGCACGCCCGGTCAGCCCGAGCTCGCCATGGGCGCCATCGCCTCGGGCGGCGTGCGTGTCGTCAACGACGACGTGGTTCGGGCGCTGCACATCTCCGAAGCCGCTCTCGACGCCGCGGCGCGGCGCGAGGAGAAGGAGGTCGAGCGTCGCGAACGAGCCTATCGTGGCGATCACCCCTCGCTCGACGTTCGCGGTCAACACGTCATCGTGGTCGACGACGGGCTCGCCACCGGAGCGACCATGCTCGCCGCGGTGGCCGCCCTCAAGGCGCGCGCGCCCGCGCAGGTGATCGTCGCCGTACCCACGGCCGCGCCCGACAGCTGCGATCGGGTGCGCATGCAGGCAGACGAGGTCGTCGCTCTGGCGACGCCGGAGCCCTACTTCGCAGTGGGTGTGTGGTACGAGAACTTCGCTCAAACCAGCGACGAAGAGGTGCGCTCCCTGCTGGATCGGGCGCGCCGGGAGCAACCGGTCGAGCCGGGGACACCCCAGGACACCGAACCGTGAGCGCTTCGACCGTGGAGAAACCCGTCCATGTCACGGCGGATGCGGCGACCCTGGAGGGCGACTTGTGCATCCCCGCCGAGGCGCAGGGACTGGTGCTGTTCGCTCACGGCAGTGGCAGCAGCCGGCACAGCCCGCGCAACCGGATGGTGGCAAAGACACTGCAAGGTGGTGGAATCGCCACCTTGCTCATGGATCTCTTGACCGCCGAGGAGGAAGCGGTCGATCGCTACACGAGGGAGTACCGCTTCGACATCGAGCTGCTCGCCAGCCGCCTCGTGGGCGTCACCGATTGGGTGGCTGCGCAAGACGACACCCGGGCCCTGGCGCTCGGGTACTTCGGCGCGAGCACCGGCGCTGCCGCGGCGTTGATCGCGGCGAGTCGCCGCCCGCAGACGGTGGGTGCCGTGGTGTCGCGCGGTGGCCGTCCCGACCTCGCGGGCGCGGCGCTTGCGGACGTCGAAGCACCGACCTTGCTGATCGTCGGTGGCCACGATGAGCCGGTGATCGAGCTCAACCGCCAGGCCTTGGACGAGCTGCGGTGCGCGAAGGCGCTGGAAATCGTCCCGCGTGCGACGCATCTCTTCGAAGAGCCGGGGGCGCTGGAGGCGGTGGCCCGCCTGGCCCTGGATTGGCTGCGGCGCCATCTGGTGGCGTGAGGGCCTGCGTTACTCGCGGTCCCTGGACTTCTCCGGCCACTCGCACTCCTCGTAGATCACGCAGGCGCCGCAGCGCGGGCTGCGCGCGGTGCAGGTCTCCCTCCCGTGCAGGATCATGGCATTGGTGAACGCGGTCCACTTGTGCTTGGGAATTTGTTCCATCAACGCCTGCTCGGCCTTGTCGGCGTTCCCGGTGTCGGCCAGGCCCAGACGATTGCTCACCCGCAGCACATGGGTGTCCACCGCGATGGCCTGGCGATCGAACGCGTTGCCCAACACCATGTTGGCTGTCTTGCGCCCCACACCGGGCAGTGTGGCCATCGCATCGGGATCGTCGGGCACCTTGCCGCCGAACTCGTCGACGAGCTTGCGACAGCACTCGCGGACCTTCTTGGCCTTGCTTCGATAGAACCCGGTGGAGCGGATCTCGGCCTCGAAGGTGCGCAAGTCCGCATCCGCGTAATCGCGAGCCTTTCGGTATTTCTTGAACAGTGACCGGGTCACCTCGTTGACACGAGCGTCGGTGCACTGCGCGGAGAGGATGGTCGCGACCAGCAGCTCGAGCGGATTACTGAACTCGAGCGCGAGCACCGGCTGCGGATAGCGCGCGAGCAGACGCCGGACGATCTTGCGCCCGTCCGCCATCAGCCTCATTCCTCCTCGGCCGACGAAGCCGGCGATCGGCCGGCTCCGGCGTCCACCGTGCGCGTCAGCGGATCTCGACCCGCCGCCGTTTGGACTTCACCACCTTGGGCAGGATCAGCTCCAGGACCCCGTCGCTGAACGAGGCTTTCGCCTTGTCACCCTGCACATCGCCCGGCAGCCCGACCGTGCGGGAGAAAGCGCCGCGGGAGATCTCCTGACGGAAGTACTCGCCCCGCTCCTCCTTCTCTTCGCGGCTGGTGGTGCCCTTGATGGTCACCGTGCCGTCCGACACCGAGACGTCCAGGTCCTCCTTCTTGACGCCCGGGATCTCGGCACGCACCAGAATGTCTTCGTCGCGGTCGACGACGTCGACGGTGGGGCGCAGGCCCTCCATCATCCCGGCCACTTCCCTGAACCACGGACGCTCCCAGTGAAACGGCCGCAGCCAGCCGCGCGGGAAGAATGACTCGAACAGCCGGTCCATCTCCTCGAACGGCTTCAGCGCCCGTGCCGGCTCACGATGCACCTCGATGTCCTTGCCCGCGGCGGGCTCCCCCGCCTCGCTCTTCTTAGCAGACTTTCCCATGTCGGCTCCTCCCGATGATGCTAAACGAAGAAAATTTTAGAGGAGACGTCGCGGTCAGCGGATTGATCTAGATCACGGGCGGGTGGCCGCACGTCTTCGCTCGCGGGCAAGCTCGCTCGCACGCGCGACACGGTGGCGGGCCGGCCTTGGCGCCAACAGCCCGGGCCCGACCCCGGGATCGAGGCTTGGCCCCGTGTCGACGCCCGAAGCCCCGCGTTTGAGACGGTTCACGTGCAGCGGCGCACATCCGCGGGCGCCGTTGATCACGATCAACGACGGTCCCGCGGTACGCGCTAATGTGTATCGCCGCCTCGGATGATGGCTTCGGCTTCGGCTCAGCCCGCCCTGCGGCCTTGCGAGGAAGCGGCGCGTGCCCCGGGGCTGTCCCGGACTCCAATTTGGGAGTCTCCCGATAGTCCGCGAAGAACCTCTTTAACCCGCGCAGCAAGAGACAGGGCTCCGCAACGACTCGGGACAGGCCCGTGAAGTTCAAGGACTATTACAACGTCATGGGGATCTCCCGGGACGCTACGCAGGAGGAGATCAAGCGCGCGTACCGAAAGCTCGCCCGCCGGTATCACCCGGACGTCAGCAAGGAGCCGGACGCGGAGGAGCGCTTCAAGGAGGTGGGCGAAGCCTACGAGGTGCTCAAGGACCCGCAGAAACGCGCCGCCTACGACCGCCTGGCCCGCGGCCGACGCGAGGGAGAGGAGTTCCGGCCGCCGCCGGATTGGGACGCCGGCTTCGAGTTCAGCGGCGGCGGGTTCACCGACGCGGGCACCTTCAGCGACTTCTTCGAATCCCTGTTCGGGCGCATGCGCGGGTTCGGCCGCCCGTACGGCGGTCTCCGCATGAAGGGCGAGGATCTGTACGCCAGGGTGCGGATCAGCCTCGAGGATGCGTATCACGGCACGACGCGGCGCGTGGCCCTGCAGGTGCCCGAGTCCGACACCGAGGGACACGTGACCCTGCGCACGCGCACCCTGAAAGTGCGCATCCCGCCCGGCGTCACCGAGGGGCAGCGCATCCGGCTGGCCGGTGAGGGCGGCCCCGGCGTCGGAGGCGGCCCCCAGGGTGATCTCTTTCTGGAGGTCGAGCTGGAGCCGCACCGGCTGTTCCGAACCTCGGGCCGCGACGTCATCCTGTCGCTGCCCGTAGCGCCCTGGGAGGCCGCTCTGGGCCGCACGGTCACCGTGCCCACTCTGGGCGGGCGTGTCTCGCTCAAGATTCCCCCGGAGTCACAGTCGGGCCGGCGCCTGCGACTGAAGGGCCGGGGCCTACCCGGCACACCCCCCGGCGATCAGTACGTGGTGCTGCGGTTGGTGATCCCTCGCGCGGACACCCCGGAGGCCAGGGCCTTCTACCGCGAGATGGAAGAGCGCATGCCTCTCGAGCCGCGCGCCGAGCTGGAGAGCTGATGTCATGAGCCAGAAAGAGAGGACGGTCACCGGCGTGGTTCTCGATGAGACCGCCGTGCTCAGCCTGCACGAGATCTGTCACACGTGCGGTGTGAGCGCGGAGCTGGTGATCGAGATGGTGGAAGAGGGGGTGCTGGAGCCGGAGGGGCCGGCGCCGCAGGATTGGCGGTTTCGGGGAAGCGCTGTGAAACGGCTGCAGATGGCGTTGCGCCTCACGCGCGATCTCCGCGTGAATCTGCCTGGGGCCGCGCTTGCGCTGGAGCTCCTCGACGAGCTCGACGCGCTCCGCCGGCTGCATTCCCGCTCCCACGAAATGCATGATCCACGGGAGACCCCGGAACTCTGACCTGAGCAGACATGAGATCCCCCGAGCGTGAACACTCCGAGCTGCTGCTCTCGCCTTGGCGCGTCGACGCTTCCGGGCGCGAGAGTGTACCGGTGCATACCGACATGCCCTTCACGCTCGAGCGCTACGCGGACGGCGGCACCGGTGAGCGCGTCCTTTTCGTCCCGCCGATCATCAATCATCCGTGGATTCTCGATCTCCGGCCCGAGGTGAGCGTCGTGCAGCGGTTCTGCCAGGCGGGTTTTGACGTGTACATGGCGCGCTGGGGTTGCGATAGCCGAAAGGACATCGGCTTCCACGACATCGTTGCGTACCTGCGCGCCGTGTCCCAGCGGATCGGACGCGCCTCCGTGTTCGGGTACTGCACCGGCGGCATCATCAGTCTACTTTTCACCGCCCTGCATCCGAGATGGGTCAATAGTCTGACCTTGCTCGCGACCCCGGTCGATTTCTCGATGAGCGATATCCGGATCCTGTGGGGTCGGTGGTTCGACGTGCGGCGCCTGCGCCGGTGGTTCAAGAACGTGCCGGGCGAGGTGATCAACACCATCGGCGTCGGGCTTCTCTACTATCATCTGCCCGGCTTTCTTTCGCACCATGCCTTTGTCCAGGAGATAACGAGCCCGGAGGCGGCGGTCGATTACTGGCGACGGCTGCGCTGGGTTTCCGATGCCCCGCGCATCCCCGGGAAGGCTTACGAGGAGTTCATCGAGGGCTGCTACCGAGGCAACCTGCTCGTTCACAACGCCATGCGTATCGACGGCCGGTGCGTGGACCTGTCACGCATTGACGTCCCGATCCTCAACATCATGGCTGAGTACGATCACATCGTACCGACGGCATCGGTGACGGCGCTGGGAAGCGCCGTCGCCAGCTCGCGTTACGAGGAGATCATTTTCCCGAGCTCGCACGTGGGGCTCTCCGTGAGCCGCAGCGCGCACGAACGTCTTTGGCCCCGGGTGACGCAGTGGATCGCCGAGAACGCGCCTCGTGACCGTTTGGGGCGCCAGAACGCGACCGCCCGCAAGGCGGGATGAGGTCGGGACACGGCAGCTGTCGGGCCGACGCATTTCGCACTCCCGTCCGGCTGGAAGAGGACGTCGAGCCAGGTGAACGATCGCGATACAGAGCAGGCGCAGACCGCTCGTGGGGGCGTCGCCGCAGTGCGCGGCAACGTGGTGGACGTGTCTTTCCCCGAACGGGTGCCGCCGTGTGATCACGAGCTGCGCGCGGGCAGCGACGAGGAGATCGTTCTCGAGGTGCAGTCGCACAGGAGCCCCCATACCGTCCGTTGTATTGCCCTCACACCGACTCGAGGCCTCGCACGGGGCGCTCCCGTCATCCACCGCGGGCATACCCTACAGATGCCGGTGGGCAAAGCCCTCCTGGGCCGAATGCTGAACGTATTCGGCGAGCCCATCGATAGGCTCGGTGCGTTGCAGGCGCCCGAGCGCCGGCCGATTCATCGCCGACCGCTGCCTCTCTCCCAACGCACCACTTCCACCGAGGTCTTCGAGACCGGCATCAAGGCGATCGACCTCCTCGCTCCCCTGGAGCAAGGCGGAAAGGCCGGGCTCTTCGGAGGAGCGGGCGTCGGTAAGACGGTGCTCATTACCGAGCTGATCCACAACATGGTGGGCCACTACCAGGGCATCAGCCTTTTCTGCGGTATCGGCGAGCGCATCCGAGAAGCCGAAGAGCTCTACCGGGCCATGCGGGACGCCGGTGTCATGGACAACACGGTGCTCATTTTTGGCCAGATGGACGAGCCTCCGGGCGCGCGCTTTCGCGTGGGCCACGCCGCACTCACCGTGGCCGAGTACTTTCGCGATCTCGAAAAGCGCGATGTTCTGCTGCTCATCGACAACATCTTCCGTTTCGTGCAGTCCGGTACCGAGGTCTCGGGACTGATGGGCCGGATTCCTTCCCGTGTGGGTTACCAGCCGACCCTGGCTACGGAGCTCGCCGAGCTCGAGGAGCGTATCTGCAGCTCGCCGAGCGGCACCATTACCTCGGTGCAGGCGGTCTACGTGCCCGCCGACGATCTGACGGATCCGTCGGCGACGCACATCTTTTCACACCTGTCGGCCTCCGTGGTGCTGTCTCGCAAACGAGCCAGCCAGGGCCTCTACCCTGCCGTGGATCCCCTGCAATCAGACTCCAAGATGCTCACTCCGGGCGTCGTCGGTGAACGACACTACCGGGTCGCCCAAACGGTGCGCGCCACGCTGGCGGACTACGAGGATCTCAAGGACATCATCTCCATGCTCGGTATCGAGGAGCTCTCGCGCAAGGACCGCCAAACGGTGAGCAAAGCCCGTCGCCTCGAACGCTTCCTGACTCAGCCCTTTTTCACCACCGAGCAGTTCACCGGGCAGGAGGGCCGCACGCTACCGCTGCAGCAGACGATCGAGGGCTGTGAGCGCATCCTCGACGGCGAGTTCGCTGAAGTGAGCGAACGCGCGCTCTACATGATCGGCGCTGTGGACGAAGCGCAGAAGAGCAAAGGCGCGCACGGCCGCGATGCCAGCCGCGAGGCGGAGGTCGCCGATGGCGATCCAGGATGACTCGGGCAGTCTGCGCCTGCGGGTCCTCTCGCCCACCGAGGTGCTGGTCGACGAAGCGGTGGCCAAGGTCATCGCCGACGCCGAAGACGGCTCCTTCTGCCTGCTTCCGCGTCACGTCGACTTCGTGGCCGCGCTGACGCCCGGAATCCTGAGCTTCTTCACTCACGACGGTGCCGAGCACTTCGTCGCCGTCGACGAAGGCACGCTGGTGAAATGCGCGCGGAACGTGCTCGTGTCCACCTTCGATGGGGTGCGCGGCGAAGACCTCGAGCGCCTGCAGGCGACGCTGCGCGAGAAGCTGCTCGATCGCGACGAGCATGAGCGCACGGCCCGCACGGCTCTGGCGCGCCTGGAAGCGGGAACGATCCGGCGGTTCATGGAGCTGCAGGAGCGGGCTCGTGAGTGACGAGGGTCAAAGACCGGAGACGGAGACTCGGCACAATCGCTTGCGCAGGGAAGTGGGTCGCAAGGCGGAGCGCAAGCTCCGGGGAAGGCATGAGAAGCAACGTCCCACCTGGTTCTGGCTGGGCATGTTCGGCCTGGTCGGCTGGTCGGTGGCCATCCCCACGCTCGTCGGCGTGGCGCTGGGCCTGTGGATCGATCGAAGCTGGCCCGGGGAGGTCTCCTGGACGCTGACGCTGCTCATCATCGGCGTCGCCGTGGGCTGCCTCAATGCCTGGTACTGGGTCAAGCGCGAGGGGCACCATGGCTGAGGAAGCAGGCCCGTGACCGGGATCACCCCACTCGCCCTCGCCTTGGCCGCGGGAGCAGCCCTCGGGCTCGTGTTCTTCTGGGGACTGTGGAAGACCGTCGATAGGCTGCCCCAGGCACGGCGTCCGGCGCTGTGGATGTTGGTCAGCCTCCTGCTGCGGTCGTCGCTCGTGCTGGGCGGGTTCTACTTTCTCGCCCGTGACGGTCACTGGGAGCGGGTGCTGGCAGCCCTGCTCGGGTTCGTGTTGGCCCGCGTTCTTCTGATCCACCACGTGCGATCGGGGCGAACATTCACACCGAGCGGACCCGAGGAATCCACTTGACCATCAGTCCGGACAGCATCGTCCTGTGGCGCTGGGGGCCTGTCGCCCTCAACGCGACGATTGTCTGCACCTGGCTCGTGATGCTGCTGCTGGCCGGGGGCTGCTGGCTCGTGACCCGCCGACTGGCGACCGGGCGCGAGATCCCGCGCTGGCAGAACCTGCTGGAAGTGCTCGTCACGGGCATGCGCGCCCAGATCCGTGCGGTCAGCCGGCAGGAGCCCGGGCAGTATCTCCCGTTTGTCGGCACGCTGTTTCTGTTCATTCTCGTCTCCAACCTGCTCATGGTGGTGCCGGGATACCTGCCGCCGACCGGCTCGCTCTCCACCACCACGGCGCTGGCCATCTGCGTGTTCATCGCGGTGCCCGTCTACGGCATCACCCACGAGGGTCCCTTGGCTTACCTGAAGCAATACGTCAGACCCACGCCCCTGATGCTGCCCTTCAACATCATCGGCGAGCTCTCGCGCACGCTCGCGCTGGCGGTACGTCTTTACGGAAACATCATGAGCGGCACGGTCATCGCCGGCATTCTGCTCAGTCTCACGCCCTTCTTCTTCCCCGTCGTCATGCAAATTCTGGGGCTCATCACCGGCACCATACAGGCATACATCTTTGCGATCCTGGCCATGGTGTACATCGCATCGGCCACCGCCGCTCGCAAGAACATCGACAAAACCGAAGCCGACGGGGGCAAGACCACGGAAACGACAAACCAGCACAAAGGAGACACCCATGGATAGCCTTGCGCTGATCGGCATGGTATCCGCCTTCTCCGCAGGCCTCACCATCGCCATCGGAGCCGTGGGACCCGCCATCGGCGAGGGCCGCGCGGTTGCTCAGGCTCTTGCCGCCATCGCGCAGCAGCCCGACGAGGCGGGCACCATCACCCGCACCCTGTTCGTGGGCCTGGCCATGATCGAGTCCACTGCCATCTACTGCTTCGTGGTGTCCATGATCCTGATCTTCGCCAACCCGTTCTGGGATCACTTCCTCGCGCAAGCCGGAGGCTGACCATGCAGATCGATTGGCTGACGGTCAGTGCCCAGATCGTCAACTTTCTGATACTGGTCTGGCTGCTGAAGCACTTTCTGTACCAGCCGGTCATCAACGCCATGGACCGACGCGAGCAAAGGATCGCAGAGCGCCTCGGAGACGCGGAACGGCGCGAGCAGAGCGCAGAGCGCGAAGCACGGGCTCATCGAGAAAAGTCCGAAGCGCTGACGCGCGAGCGCGGGCAACTGATGGCACAGGCCAGAGAAGAGGTCGTAGAGAAGCGCAAAGCGCTGCTCGAGGAGGTGCGCAACGAGGTGGACGAGAAGCGCCGCCGCTGGGAGCAGCAGGTGGCACGCGAACGAGCCGAGTTCCTGGAGAATTTGAAAGCGGAGGCGGGACGTTGTATTCAAGCCATTGCGCGCAGGGCGTTGCGAGATCTCGCGGATACCGAGCTGGAAGAGCGGATCATCGACTCGTTCGTCCGTCGCTTGGAGAACATGGACGATGAAACGCGCTGGGCGCTCGCGCAAGGCACCGGAGCGATCTTCATCACCACCTCCTTCGAGCTCGCCCCGCCCGTGCGAGCCCGACTCACACGCGCGGTCCACGAGCACCTGGTCGCCGACGTCGAAGTGAGCTACCGCGAGTCGGAAGAGCTGCTGTGCGGCATCGAGCTCAGCGCCGGCGGGCGCAAGCTCGCCTGGACCCTGGCGGGGTATCTGGCGAGCCTGCACGAGCGCATGGAAGCGGCTCTGGGCCGCCCGGGCGCCGGAGGCCGCTGAGATGGCGCTGGACAAGGTGCTCGATGACGTGGCAACGGCGGTGGACGCCGCCCTGGCGAGGGAAGCCCCCGCATTGGAGCTGACCGAGACCGGGACGGTGACCCATGTCGGGGGCGGCGTGGCGCGGGTCACGGGCTTGCCCGGGATCACCGCCGAGGAGCTGGTGCGCTTCCCGGGGGGGCTCCTGGGCGTCGCCATCAACCTCGAGCCCGACGAGATCGGGGTCATGCTGCTCGGGGATAGCGAACGTCTCACGGCGGGCAGCGAGGTGAGCGCCACCGGGCGCATCACCGACACGCCCGTGGGCGACGCGTTGATCGGCCGGGTCGTCGACGCCACGGGCTGCGTGCTCGACGACGGGGAGGCGCTGCGCGCCGGCGAGCGGCGCCCGGTGGAGCAAGCCGCGCGGCCCATCATGGAGCGCGCTCCGGTGACGGTTCCTCTCGAGACGGGGATCAAGGCGGTGGATGCCCTCATCCCTATCGGTCGGGGCCAACGCGAGCTTATCGTGGGCGATCGGCAGACCGGCAAGACGAGCGTCGCCGTGGACACTATCATCAATCAACGGGACAAGAACGTCGTCTGCATTTACTGCGCTATCGGTCAACGCGGTACCGCGGTGGCGCGGGTGGTGGACACGCTGCGTCACCACAACGCGCTGGAATACACCATCGTGATGGTCGCCTCCGGCGATGATCCCCCGGGCTTGCAGTTCATCACCCCCTATGCCGCCGCGACTGCCGCGGAGTACTTCATGGAGCGGGGCCGGGACGCGCTGATCATCTACGATGACCTCACCCGACACGCGCGCGCGTATCGAGAGCTGTCGTTGCTTCTGCGGCGCCCGCCCGGACGCGAGGCCTATCCCGGTGACATCTTCTACATCCACTCCCGGCTCCTCGAGCGCTCCACCCACCTGCGCGACGCGCACGGGGGCGGCTCCATCACCGCACTACCCATCGTCGAGACCCAGGCTCAGGACATCTCCGCTTACATCCCGACCAATCTGATCTCCATTACCGACGGACAGATATATCTCTCGCCGGTGCTGTTTCGCAAGGGGCTGATGCCGGCCATCGACGTCGGCAAGTCGGTGTCGCGGGTGGGGGGCAAGACCCAGTTTCCCGCGTTGCGGGCCGTGGCCGGCGATCTGCGCCTGGCTTACGCCCAGTTCGAAGAGCTGGAGACCTTCGCGCGCTTCGCCACCCGGCTCGATGAGGAGACCCGGGCGACCATCGAGCACGGCCGCCGGGTCCGCGAGCTCTTGAAGCAGCCCGAGCGCCGGCCCCTGACAGCGGGCCAGCAAGTGGCGGTCCTGCATGCGGTGAACGAAGGATTGTTCGACGAGCTGGCCGTCGACGAGGTGTCCGGCGCCGAGCGCGCCATCGTGCAACGCGTGCCGGAGGCGCTGACCGAACTGTGCCATCGCATCGACGTGGGCGAAGCGCTCGCGAACGAGGAATGGGAGCAGCTGCTGGCGGCGGCCCGCGACGCCGTCCGAGCGGCGACCGGGCAACGCAATGGCGGAAGCGAGCGCCATGGAGTCGACTGAGCACCTGCACCGCCAGATCGAAGGTCTCGAAGACCTGCGCACCATCGTCAAGACCATGAAGTCGCTGTCCGCGGTGAGCATCCGCCAGTACGAGCAGGCAGTGGAGGCGCTGGGCCACTACTACCGCACCGTCGAGCTCGGGTTGCAGGCCACGCTCGGCCCCATGGCAAGACCCCGGACTCAAAGGCGGCGCCGGGGCGAGAGCCCGCGCTCGGCGGTCATCGTCTTCGGCTCGGACCACGGGCTGTGCGGGCGCTTCAACGAGGAAGTGTCCACCCGGGCGCTGGAACGGGCACGAACGGAGCTCGCGGGGTCAGGCTGGCACCGTGTTCTGGTGGTCGGCGCCCTGGCCGCCGCGAGCCTGGAGGAGGCGGCGCAACCCCTCGAGGAAATTCTCCCTGCCCCCGGAGCGGCGAGCCGGATCACGGCGACGGTGCAACAGATGCTGGTGAGGGTCGACGCATGGCGGAGCCGGGACGGCGTGGACAACGTCTACCTGTTCTACAACCAGCCCCGTGCCCGGAGCGGCTATCGCACCACCGAAGAGAAGCTGCTCCCAGTGGACGTGGACCGCTTGCGGCGCGTGGAAGAGGAGAGATGGCCGTCGCGCAGCCTGCCGTTCTTCACGATGGATCCATGGCGGCTGGTGGCGGCGCTGCTGCGCCAGTACATCTTCGTCTCGTTGTTCCGGGCCTGTGCCGCGTCCCAGGCAAGCGAGCACAGCAGCCGTCTCGCCGCCATGCAGGCCGCGGAGAAGAACCTCGACGAACACCTGGAGGAGGTCATCACCACCTACCGCCGCGTTCGCCAGGCGGCCATCACGACCGAGCTCCTGGATGTGGTGGCCGGCTTCGAGGCGGTGTCCGGCGACGGCGGCGAATGAAGCGTCGCGTGGCGAGAGGTCGTCCCCGAGCAAACGCCTGCTCCGTCCGCCGTGTGCCAACGACGGACTGGATGAGCGTCGCCGCGCCCTGTACGCAGTTTTGATCCGGATCAAGGCACAGGGCGAGCGGGATGCCCAGATTTTTTGGAGGAGGCAAGATAAACATGGACGAGACCGGTAATCGAGCATCAGCGGAGATCAGCCGCAAAGCCGACGGCAAGTACGCGCAGCGCTTCGATGCCACTTGGGTCGCGGAGTACTTCGAAGACCCGCCCACGGGCCTGTGGCGTGTCGAAGTCTTCCACCGGGACGTGCCCGAGTGGACCTCCGTCGGCTATGAGACGCTCGAGGATGCGGCCCGCGCGGCGCGCAATTACTTCGATCAGCGGTGAAGCCCAAAAGGACGCCACTGGGCGACCGACGCTTCTTCGCGCATTTCCGGGAGGTGACGCTGGGTCCCGGCGCAAGGATTAAGCGGTGTCAGACATGGTTTTTTCACTGTGAAGCAAAAAGTCATGTCTGACGCCACCAGTCCCAACCTACAATTCGCGGGACGGTGACCGTCGATACCGAATAGCGGGACTGCGCGCATGACATTCAGCCAGAAGCTCGTGGAGCAAGTGTGGGAGAAGGGGCGGGTGGACCCCCAGGCGGACCCGGCGGTGTGGCGCAAGGACGAGTGTGGCGCCTGGGTGCGGCGCACGCATTACAGGGACCGCGAGTCGGAGTTCGGCTGGGAGATCGACTACATCACACCGGGCGGCCCCACGCGTCTCAACAACCTCCGGGTCGTGCACTGGCAGAACTACCTGGCCGGCGGTGTGGGCCGCGTGGTCTGCAAGGTGACGGCCGACTCCGCGGGCATCAAGAACCGCAAAGCGTGAGCTTCAGACCACTCGGACGCCGCCGTTGATCTCCACCACCAGCCCGTCGCGGGCGAAGCCGGCCGTCACTCCCAGCGGCCGCGCCAAAGCGCGCAGCCGGGCTCCCAGCATGCGCTCATCGGCGCGCACGATTTGACTGCCGCAGTGGGTGAAGAGCGCCCGCGGCACGCCCTTCTGCGCGCACCAGTCGAGCTGCGTGCGGATGGCTGCGTGACCGAAACGCTGCCCCTCGCCGCTTCGCACGATGGGCCGCGTCATCGTGCTCCCGTCGCCTATGTAGAGCGCGATGCCGCGAAGCGCATCGGCGCGCTCCGGAATCGACACCACATCCGGAACGTAGAAGACGCTCGCCCCTCCGGTGGTGATGCGATACCCCACGGCGGGCGCCCGCAGGGAGTGCTCGACCTCGAACGCCTCGAAGCCGACGCCGCCGATAACGAAGGGCTCGCGCGTGGCCACCGTGCGCCGCTCGGGGATGGGGAACCTCAGAAGCGGCTCCCAGGCGATGTCCGTCGCGAAGACGGGACAAGATGCGCCATCTTCGAGGCCGGCGGCATGGTCCGGATGCGCGTGGGTGAGGACGATGGCGCTGGGATCGACGCGGGCAAGTGCGCGCCGCCAGTCGCCGCCGCAGTCCACCATGATTCGGTCATCACCGTACGCGACGAGGAGGGCGCTGTGCCGCCGGTGGCGCCGGGTCCTGGACGGGATGTTGGCGCGGGTACCCAGGAACGTGAGCTGCATGAACGGCGGTGAACGACGCCCGAAAAAAGGGGACGGATCTATTTTTCGCCCGAATAGAGCGGATTCCGGCGCGTCTCAAAGAAAAATAGATCCGTCCCCTTTTTTTCGCGCACTCGCCCCCCCGGTGAACGGTGTTCGATAACGACGGCCACGCAGCGTAACACGCCGGCGCAGGACACGCGATGCGGACGTTGGTCGCTCAGCCGGGCCAGAGCTCGCGGATGGGTTTCGGCAGCGCGCGTTTCACCTGCTCGATCTCTCCGCCGCTCACGTGCTCTTCGAGAACTCGGAACACGCCGCGCGCGACCCGCTCCGGGTCGAGGTGCTCGCGGCCCCGCAGCTCCTCCTGCACGTGGGCCAGGAACACCTCCTGCGACCGCTCCCGGTACGGTCTGCCGGCGGGGTGCCACCCCTCGTAGTAGAACCCGCGCACGAGCATGGGTAACTGAGCGCCGAGCTGAACCGCCTCGTCCACGGTGAGGCGATCGCGCAAGGCGTGCAGCGTCGCGCGCAAAGCGGCATAGGCGTCGTTACGGTCATCGTTGCCGATGGCGGACATGACGCCCTTGAGCCAGGTGTTGGTCAGATGCAGAGTCTCGTCGAAAACCCTCAGTCCGGTGATGCTCATGGCCTTCTCCCGTTTGTGCCGGATACCGTTGCGAACGCTCACCATTGTTTATTCCCGCCCGGCCGGCGTCTTGACTCAGGTCAACCCCCCTGCGTCCCCCGCCCGTAGAGTGAGGCTGTTCGAGCGAGGCTTTCGAAAGGGTGGCGAGGTATGGGCGAGGATATGTTTCGTTTCGGCGACGAGCTGGGGCCTTTGCGCATCGTGCATGTGTACGAGCCGTCGGTCGCGCTCAAAGGCGTGCTGGTCGTGGACAATGTGGCAAGCGGCCCCGCCGTCGGCGGCTTGCGCGTCGCGCCCGACGTGAGCGTGGGGGAGTGCTTCCGCCTCGCCCGCGCCATGACCTTCAAGAACGCCGCCGCCGGGCTCCCCCACGGCGGCGGCAAGTCGGTGCTCTTCGCCGATCCTCGCGGCTCGCGCGCCGCCCTGGAGCAGCAGGTGCGCGCCTTCGCCTGCGCGCTGCGCGACGCCCGGGACTACATCTTCGGCCCGGACATGGGCACCGACGAGACGTGCATGGCCTGGGTCAAGGACGAGATCGGGCGCGCGGTGGGACTGCCGCGCGAGCTCGGGGGCATCCCCCTCGATGAGATCGGCGCCACAGGCTGGGGGTTGACCCACGCCACCGAGGTGGCCCTGGAGTACTGCGATTTCGAGCTCGAGGGCGCCCGGGTGGCGGTTCAGGGCTTCGGCGCCGTGGGCCGGCATGCGGCGCGGTTTCTCGTCGAGCGCGGCGCGGTGCTGGTGGCGGCGAGCGATTCGCGCGGCGCCGTCCACGACCCCGGTGGGCTGGAGGTGTCCGTCCTCATCGCGCTCAAGGCGGCGGGCAAGAGCGTGGCCGAGCTGAGCGGGGGGCAGCGCCTGGACCGCGACGCGATCATCGACGTCCCGTGCGACATCTGGATCCCCGCCGCCCGCCCCGATGTCATCAACGAGGGCAACGCGGCGCGCCTGCGGACGCGGCTGCTGATGGAGGGCGCCAACGTGCCGGTGACGCCCGAAGCCGAGCGCTACCTGCACGAGCGGGGCGTGCTCTGCGTGCCCGACTTCATCGCCAACGCGGGCGGCGTCATCTGCGCCGCCATGGAGTACCGGGGCGCCAGCGAGAGGCAAGCGTTGCAAACCATCGAGGAGAAGCTGCGCCGCAATACCCGCCGCGTGCTGGAGGCGGCGAGAGACGAGGGCGTCGCGCCTCGCCAGGCCGCCTTGCGCCTGGCCCTCGAACGCGTCAAAGCCGCCATGCGCACTCGGCGCTGGTCGCTCTTTTGATCCCCCGGTCAGAGGCGGACACGATGACGTCACCCTCCAAAAGCTACTGGCATCGGGGCGAGACGACGCCCCTGCTCGGGAGCACCATCCCCGAGCACGTCAGGCACACCGCCGCACGCTTCCCCCAGCACGAGGCCGTCGTCGCGTGCCCCCAGGGTCGGCGACTCACCTATCGTGAGCTGAGCGCAGAGGTGGATCGGCTGGCCCGCGGGCTCATCGGCTGCGGCTTCGGGCGCGGCGATCGCATCGGGATCTGGTCCACCAACAACGTCGAGTGGCTGCTCGTGCAGCTCGCCACCGCGCGCATCGGCGCCGTCCTGGTCAACATCAACCCCGCCTACCGGCCGCGGGAGCTGGCCCACGCCCTCGCACGCTCCGAGGTGCAGGGGCTGTTCCTGATCCCCGCGTTTCGCACCAGCGATTACGTGGGCATGCTGCTCGAGCTCGTCCCGGGGCTGAAAACGGCGCGCGCCGATGCCCCCAGAAGCGCGAAGCTCCCGCATCTGCGGCGTGTCGTGCTCTACGATCCGCACGATCCCGGGCATACGCATGCACCGTATCCGGGGCTGACCTCCTGGCCCGAGGTGTCGGCAGCCGGGGAGCGGGTCGAGGCGAAGGCGCTGGAGGCCGTCACCGCTGCGCTCGATCGTGACGACGTCATCAACATCCAGTACACCTCGGGCACCACCGGTTTCCCCAAGGCGGTGATGCTCACCCATCACAACATCCTCAACAACGCCTGGTTCGCCGCGCAGGCCATGCGCTTCAGCGAGCACGATCGCCTGTGCATCCCGGTGCCCTTCTATCATTGCTTCGGAATGGTGCTCGCCAACCTTCTTTGCTGGTCGGTGGGCGCTTGCGCCGTCATCGCCTGCGAGCATTTCGACCCGGAGGCGGTGCTCGCGGCGGTGCAGGACGAGCGCTGCACGGCGCTCCATGGTGTGCCGACGATGTTCGTCGCGGAGCTCGAGCATCCTCGGTTTGCAGAGCTCGATCTCACGAGCCTGCGCACCGGCATCATGGCGGGCGCACCCTGCCCTCCGGCGTTGATGAAGCGCGTCATGGAAGACATGCATTGCCGCGAGATCCTGATCGGCTATGGCGAGACCGAGGCCTCCCCGCTCACGCATCTGACCTCGCCCGAGGACGGCATGCAGCGGCGTGTCGAGACCGTCGGTCGCAACCTGCCGCATCAGGAGGTCAAGGTGGTGAGCGTGGAGGAGGGCGCGACACTGCCGCGGGGTCACACCGGCGAGGTCTGCTTCCGCGGCTACCACGTGATGCGGGGATACTACGGCGATGCCGAGGCGACGGGCGAGGCCGTCGACGAGGCGGGGTGGCTTCACTCCGGTGATCTGGGGTGGATGGACGAGGACGGGTACCTGCGTGTCACCGGACGGCGCAAGGAGATGATCATCCGCGGCGGCGAGAACATCTACCCGCGGGAGATCGAGGACTTTCTGTTCGCGCATCCCAAGGTGGCCGAGGTGGCGGTGTTCGGCGTGCCCGACGACTACTACGGAGAGGCGGTGGCGGCGTGGATCCAGCTTCACGCTGGCGAGCGGGCGACACCCGAGGAGATACGCGGGTACTGCAAGGGCCGCATCGCCCACTACAAGATTCCGACGTACATCGAGTTCGTCGACGAATTCCCGATGACCGTCACCGGCAAGCTGCAGAAGTTCCGGATGCGCGAGATGGCCGTCGAGCGCATGGCCCCGGTGAAGGATGAGGAAAAAGAGCACAGATCTGGTGCTCCATCCGCGTAGAGGGGGTCAGGTCTTGCAATGCCACATTCGCTCAGCCTAACCGGACTTCAAGCTGGATTCAGTTCGAATGTGGCATTGCCCTGCGCCTACCCTGCCGACGCAGCGGTGCGTGCCCGGGAACCCGGAAATCCGTAAAGAACCTCTTTTCGCGCCAGTCGCCCAGCTCAGACGAAGTCGCGCGGGATGACACGGTCCCAGCTCTGCGCGTGCACGCGCTTGTCGCCCTCCCAGGCGTCGAGATCGGCCTGAATGTGAAACTCCGCGGGGGTGGAGGTGAGCACGGTGCGCGTCACCGTGCGCACCGACCAACCTGCCCGCCGCAGCGCCCGCTCCGCGTACACCTCGCCGCGGACCGAGCTGAAGTCGTCGGCCACCGAGCTGTAGCGCTCCCGGGTGCGGTTCGTGACCTCCAGGTCGATGTCCTCGAAGCGCACCACGCCCTCGTCCTTGATGACCTCGAGCACCGACTCGTCGCTGGCCAGATCCCGGATGACGCGCCAGTTGTGGTGGGACGGCTCCAGGGTCGTAACGCCGATGGGCGGCGCCCCCTCGGGCTCGCCGAAGGCGGGTAGCCGCGCATCCTCCTCACGCGGGACCCGCACCGGCAGCTCGAGCGCGCAGTCAGCCAAGTGCAGAGCGAGCCGCACCGGCTCCGGGGGCGGCCAGGCGAGGGGCCAGTAGGAGGTAGACACGGAGAGGCGCAACCGGTGACCCTCGGGAAAGATCTGCGCCACATGGTTCAGTTTCACCCGTACCCGGTAATGTCGGCCGGGCTCGAGGTGCGAGGGGTGCTCGCTGCTCTCGCGGTGGGTCAGATTCAAGAGCCCGTACGTGACCCGGGTCGCCTTGTCATCGGGGGCCACGTCCGAGAGACGCACCGCCACCATGGCCACGGGGCGATCGGCGGCCAGCGCGAGCTCGAAGACCGGGGCGCCGAGGATCTGGAGCTCTGCCGCGAGCGGATCGCTGTCGAAGGTCAGCGCCCCGCCGTCCTCCTCGCGCTGGTCGTGAGCCAGGTCCGGCCCTGCCGCGTAGGAGCACCACTTGCCCGCGAAGAGGCCGACGGTCAGCGGCGACCTAATAGTAAGCACTTGCTTCGGTGGAAGCTCCCCTGGCGGCAGTACCCGGTCGCGTTCCAGGGCGTAACGCCGGGGCTCGATGTGCGGCGAGGGCCAGGAAGGCTCGCCTACCCAGTGCCCCGGGCGGTGCCGGTAGCGCGTGGTCGGCGGCACGCTGTCCTGCATCCAGACCCGCAGCATCGGGCCTTCCATGACGCCGTTCTCGATCCCCTTGAGCCAGCGGTCCCACCAGCGCAGGCATTCCTGGAGAAAGCCGATGGCGGGCCCCGGCACCCCGAGGTGCGGGTACTTGTGGCTCCAGGGCCCGACCAGACCCTTGCGCGGCACGCGCAGGTGGGCGAGCAGCCGAAAGACCGCGTTGGAGTAGCCATCGGACCAGCCGCTGACGGCGTACACCGGGCACCGGATGGCTTCGTAGTCTTCGCACACCGAGCCGTGCCGCCAGTAGGCGTCGCGGCGCTGGTGGCGCAGCCAGGTGTCGAGCCACAGTCCGCTGCCGCGCAACCGCTCGCGCCACATCTCGCGCCAGCGCTCTCCCACCACAGCCGGATCCGGGGGGAGGGAGTTATACGCGAACATCACCGACGCCCAGGAGAGATTGTCGCCCAGCAAGCAACCCCCCATGTGGTGTACGTCGTCGGCGTAGCGATCGTCGGTCGAGCACAAGGTGATCACCGCCTGGAGCTCGGGGGGCTGGCGCGCCGCGATCTGGAGACCGTTGAACCCGCCCCACGAGATCCCGATCATGCCCACCCGCCCGTCGCACCAGGGCTGCTCGGCGAGCCAGCGCAGGACCGCCACGCCGTCGTCCTGCTCCTGGGGCAGGTACTCGTCGGTGAGCACACCGTCCGAGTCCCCGCTGCCCCGCAGATCCACCCGGACGCAGGCGTACCCATGTCCGGCCACGTAGGGGTGCATGATGGAGTCGCGATAGGCGGTGAGATCCCGCCGGCGGTAGGGGATGTATTCGAGGACGGCGGGCACCGGCGCCCCCTCCGCCCCCTCGGGCAACCAGACCCGGGCCCCCAGGCGGGCGCCGTCGGGCATCTCGATCCAGACCGGATCGTGCGTCTCAAGCGCAAAGGGCAGCTCGGTGACGGTCCTCATCATGCGGCGGCCGTGCTCAGCGGCGCGAAGCGGAGGTCGAGCATCTCCAGGCAGCGCCGGTAATCCGCGAGGAGCTGCTGCTGGCTGTCGGCGCCCATGAAGATCTCCGCCACCTCGAAGCTGTAGCTGTCCTGAAAGCTGAGGTGCGCCAAGCGCGTGTCCCGGGCCACCATAAGCCGCACGAGCGTGTCGCGGAAGCGCGCCCGCACGCGGCGGATGTCGTCGTCGTCGGGCACCCGCGTGACGACACCGTCCTCGTAGCGACGCAGCATGAACTTGGCCGCCAGCCGGTGCTCACCCTGGCGGCGCGGAAACGCCGGACGCCGCCCGAGCGCCACGTCGATCATCACCTCCTGGTGCGAGCGTCCATCGACCATCCAGAAGAGCGGGCAATGGGATTTCGAGATGCGCGCGTTGATCTCCAGCAACGCGATGGTGTCCGTCCTGGCGTTCCAGTAGAACTCCATGTTGAACGGCGCATCCGCGTAGTCCAGGTGCTTCATGATGCACCTGGCCGCCGCGCTCATGCGCTCCTGTACCCGCCGCGGCAAGCGCGACGGATACTGGTAGCGCGCGAACGAGGAGCGGTGCTTGCCCTCGCGCACCGAATCCACGATGCCGTATACCTCGGGCTCGCCGGCGAACACGTACCCCTCGAGCGTGCACTGCTGTCCCGCGGAGATGATCTCCTCGGCGATGCAGTGATGGCCGTCCACGGCGGCGATCTCGGGCGGAAGCGTGGCACGCCCCAGCACATAGTTGAAAGGCTCGGCGAGACGGCCGATGTTCGCTCGAATGGTTCGTATCGACCGGCGAAACTCGCGCACGTTGTGGATCTTGAAGCCGAGGTGAGAGGAGTGGGATTTGACGGGTTTGATCCAAAAAGGGAACTCGAGGTCGATCTTCGTCAGCGCCTCGCCGTCGAAGGGGTCGAACGCGCAGAAGCGCGGAACCAGCTCGGGAACGACCTTGCGCTGCTCGAGGCGACTCCAATACTTGTGCTCGCACTTGAGCACCGACTCGAGGCTCGGCGAGGGCAGCCCTACCCGCCGGCGCAGCAAGGGCAGCATACAGATGGCCGGGAAGTCCCAGTAAGCGACGATGGCGTCGACGCGGCTCGGGAATGCATCGAGCTGGCGCTCCGCCTTGGCCAGCAGCTCCCCCATGGGAAACCGCTCGGCGCCGACGACCTCGTCGTAATCGAGTAAGCCGACGAAGTTGTACTCGTCGGCCCCCCGCACGGTTCGCAGGAGCCCGAGATTCAAGTCGTCGAGCGCTATCACGAAGATGTTTTTCGGCATAAATTGAACGATACACGGGCGCGGGTCGGGGTCGCTTGACGGAGATCAAAGCCCGCGCCGCCGGCTCGCTGGGACACTGAATGCCCTGACACCTACCAGGATGATGCGGCGGGAACGCCATGACCGTCCACAATCGTGAGATCGCCGCCCTCTTCGAGCGGCTCGCGGACCTGCTCGAGATCGAGGGCGCCAATCCCTTTCGCGTGCGCGCCTACCGTAACGCCTCGCGCGTGGTCGGCGGGCTTTCGCAGGGCGTCGAGGATATGCTGCGTGAGGGCGAGGATCTGTCCGCGCTCCCCTACATCGGCGAGGACCTCGCCGAGAAGATCCGGACCATTGTCGAGACGGGCAAACTGCCCTTGCTCGAAGAGGTCGAAACCCGCGTTCCAGGAGAGCTGAGCGAGCTGATGAAGATACCGGGGCTCGGTCCGAAACGCGTCAAGACCCTGTATCAAGAGCTGCGGATAGACAGCCTCGAGGATCTGGAGCGGGCCATTCGCGACGGCAAGGTGCGTGAGCTCGAAGGCTTCGGCAAGAAGAGCGAGGAGGTTCTCACGGCGGGCATCGCGCGGCTCACCGGGGTCGAGCGGCGCACGCGCCTGTTCGATGCCGAGGAGGTCCTGAGGCCGTTGCTCGCGTATCTGAAGGAGGTCGACGGGGTCAAACAGATCGACGTCGCAGGGAGCTTCCGGCGCCGCAAGGAAACGGTGGGCGATCTGGACATTCTCGTTACCTGCAAGCGAGGCACGCCGGTCGCCGACCGCTTCGTGGAGTACGACGAGGTCGAGGAGGTGGTCTCGCATGGGGAGACCCGTTCGACGGTGATCCTGCGCTCGGGGTTGCAGGTGGACCTGCGGGTCGTGCCGGAGGTCAGCTACGGCGCGGCCATGCACTACTTCACCGGATCCAAGGCACACAACATCGCCGTGCGCAAGCTGGGAGTCAAACGCGGGCTCAAGATCAACGAGTACGGCGTATTCAAGGACGACAAGCGCGTGGCGGGCCGCACCGAGGCAGAGGTCTTCAAGAAAGCGGGACTGCGCTTCGTCGAGCCCGAGCTGCGCGAGGATCGCGGCGAGATCGAGGCGGCCCGCAAAGGTAAGCTGCCGGAGCTCGTGACCATCGAGGACATTCACGGCGATCTGCACTGTCACACCAAGGCCACGGACGGGCACCACACCATCGAGCAGATGGCGCGTGCTGCCGTCGATCGCGACTACGACTATCTGGCGATCACCGATCACACCCAGCGCGTCACCATGGCCAAAGGCATGGACGGGAAGCGGCTCCGGCGGCAGATGGAGGAAATCGATCGGCTGAACGACAAGCTCGACGGAATCGTCGTCCTCAAGGGCGCGGAGGTGGATATCCTCGAGGACGGCTCGCTCGATCTGCCCGACGACGTGCTCGAGATGCTGGATTTCACGGTGTGCGCGGTGCACTACAACGTCGGCCTCTCGCGCGACAAGCAGACCCGACGCATCATCCGCGCGATGGATAATCCTTTCTTCAACATCCTCGCACACCCCACCGGGCGGCTCATCGGCGAGCGCGACCCCTACGAGCTCGACATGGAGCGCGTGATGGAGGCGGCGCTGGAGCGCGGGTGCTTCCTGGAGGTCAACGCCCAGCCTTCGCGCCTCGACCTCACCGATGCCCACTGCAAGATGGCCAAGGAGATGGGCCTCAAGGTGGCCATCTCCACCGATGCGCACGGTACGGATCAGCTCGACTATATGCGCCTCGGGGTGGGACAGGCGCGCCGCGGCTGGCTGGAGGCGGCGGACGTCGTCAACACGCGCCCGCTGCGCGAGCTCAAGGAGCTCCTCACGCGCACCTGAAAAATGGTGTCAGAGATGAATTTCCCGCTTCACGCCATAAAGTCATCTCTGACACCAATTAAGCGGTAAGAGCGGGAAATTCATCTCTGACACCATTTTTCAGGCGAGGAGGACGGCGATGATGCCGGTGATGAAGATGCCGTCGAAGGTGCCGGCACCGCCGATGGAGGCCATGGGCGTGCCGAGCTTGCGCACGTCGCCCAGCCGCAGCAGATCGGCGCCCACCAGAACGCCCATCGTGCCCGCAACGTAGGCGAGGCTGGGGCTGTGCTCGCCGCCGAGCAGCATGGCCACGAGCGCCGCGGTCACCGGCGCTACGAAGATGGGCATTCCGATGCCCTGCCCCGGCAGCGGCCGGCTGAATAGATAACAAACCACCGCCACCAGCGCGATGCCCAGCGTCACCTGCACGAAGCTGAGCGGGTTGTGGAGCACCAGGTACACCGAGAAAGACAGCGGAATGAGACACCCGCCCAGGTTGACCGCGACGATGGTGCGGCCGGTGAACTGCTGCGTAGGCATCCGTAGTAACCCGCGCATGAACACCTGTACGTCGGGCGGCGGAGGCTCGGCTTTGACGCGGAAGAGCGGCACGTTGATGGCGCTGCCGAGCAACGAGGCGAGCAGGAGCGTGAACGCGGAATGCGCGGACAGTCCGAGCTTTTCGAAGGTGATCGTCATCACGCCCGTGAAAACGATAGCCACCAGGAAACCGAGGACGAACAGAAACAGCAGCAGGTGCAGCGGCGAGAAGGGCATGCTAGTTAGAGAGCGTCGGCTTGGTGAGGCGCACGCGACGGGTCGCGCTCGGTACCCTCACATCTACGTGGAAGAAGCGGCTCGAACACGAAGCGAGAACCGGTGTGCTCGCGAGCCATCGTCGGTTCGAGCGCAGCCCGGGACGGCGCAGCGAGATTAGGAGCGCGGGCCCACCGGCTCCCCGCTCCCGCGCATCACGGCTTTCCCATGCCTGCCCGAGGTCTCACGTCGTGTAGTCTACCCTCCGCACTGCGCATCCGCACTCTTGGGCCGCAGGCGGTGCCGACCTTTGAACGAGCCCGGGCCGACAGTGGTTGACACAGGTCAAGGGCGTTATTTCCCATGCTGGATACACTTCCCCGGCCCTCATGGGGGGGCAAAGCCGACGGGCGCCACACGCGGATCCCGCCTGGAGCGGCTTGGCGTTGGCGTGGCGGCGGGCACGGGTGGTGATCCGCGCGCGTTCCAGGCCCGCCGCGTGGGCTCCTCGCACGCCGGCGCGGGCGGGGCAGGCGCGCGGAAACGCTACCGAAGGATGCCTCGGAGGGCGCGACACCCCCTTTCCGCTCCGCAGACGAACAGGAGATGGGCAGTATGGAACCTGGAAACCCCCTGCCGCCGGACGCTCTGTATCGCCGCTGCAACCCGAACGACTTCGATTTCGAGACCACCGCTGAGCTGGACGAGCTTCGGCACATGGTCGGTCAGCAGCGCGCGGTGGAAGCAATCCAGTTCGGAGCCGGCATGGATGTCGATGGGTTCAATCTCTTCGTGCTGGGTGCCGCAGGAACCGGCCGGCACAGCTTCATCCGGCAGTTCCTCGCCCAGCGCGCCTCGAGCCGGCCGCCCGCCTCGGACTGGTGCTACGTCAACAACTTCCAGCAGCCGCAGAAGCCCAAGGCACTGGATCTACCCGCCGGGCGCGGGCGCCGGTTGCGCGGCGACGTGAACCGAGTCATCGAAGAGGCACACACCGCGGTTCCGGCCGCCTTCGAGAGCGACGACTACCGCACGCGGCGCCAAGCCGTCGAGGACGAGTTCAAAGAGGAGCAGAGCCGGACGTTCGAGGAGATACAAAAGCACGCCCGGGAGCGCGACATCCAGATCATTCAGACACCCACCGGTATTGCGTTCGCTCCCGTTCGTCGCGGCGAGGTGCTGAGCCCTGATGAGTTCGAAAAGCTCCCGGAGACGGAGCAGCAGCGCGTTCAGAAAGACATCGAGGAGGTGAGCAAAGAATTCCGAGCTGCGATGCAGGAAACGCCCAAGCGCGTGCGCAAGGCCCGCGAGAAGGTGCGTGAGCTCGACCGTGAGTTCGCGGTGTATGCTGTGGGGAGCCTCATCGAGGACCTCATCCACAGCTACGAGGATTTGCCCAAGGTCGTCGATTATCTCGACAGCATGCAGGCCGACATCATCGACAACATCGATCAGTTCCGAACGTCCCCGGAGCAGCAACAGCAGCAGCAAATGGTGCAACGGATGGCCGGCGTGTCGGGGGGCGGGAGCGACGCGTCCGCCATTGATCGACGCTACGGCGTCAACCTGCTGGTCGACAACAGCGATGCCGAAGGGGCGCCGGTGGTATTCGAGGACCATCCCGCGTACACGTATCTGATCGGGCGCATCGAGCACCTCTCGCAGATGGGTGCGCTGCTCACCGACTTCAGCCTCATTCGCCCCGGAGCGCTGCATCGAGCCAACGGCGGCTATCTGGTGCTGGATGTGCGCAAGGTGCTCATGGAGCCCTTCGCCTGGGAAGCGCTCAAACAGGCCCTGAAGTCGCGCCATATCCGCATCGAGTCGCTCGGCCAGGCCTACAGCCTGGTGAGCACCGTGTCGCTCGAGCCCGAGCCGGTACCGCTGCGGGTCAAGGTGGTTCTCATCGGTGAGCGGCTCCTCTACTACCTCCTGCAGGCGCTCGATCCGGAGTTCTCGGAGCTCTTCAAGGTGGCTGCGGACTTCGACGACCAGATGGAGCGCACCCCGGAAAACCATCGCCTGGTGGCGCAGCTACTGGGCAACATCGCGGCACGCGAGAACCTCAGGCCGCTGGACCGGAGCGCCGTCGCGCGTGTCATCGAGGAGAGCGCGCGCCATGCGGGCGACTCGCAGCGCCTGTCCACGCAGGTGCGGCACGCGGCCGACATCGTGCGCGAGGCCAACTACTGGGCGTCGCAAGACCTCAATGACGTGATACAGGCCGACGACGTCCAGCGCGCCATCGACAGTCGGATCCGTCGCGCGAGCCGCATCCGCGAGCGCACGCAGGACGAGATCCAGCGGGGCACCATTCTTATCGACACCGAGGGTGCAAGGATCGGCCAGATCAACGCCCTCGCGGTAGCGCAGATCGGCGACTTCGCCTTCGCGCGCCCGAGCCGCATCACCGCGCGGATCTCGCTCGGCGCGGGCAAAGTCATCGACATCGAGCGCGAGGTCGAGCTGGGGGGGCCGCTGCACTCCAAGGGCGTGCTCATACTGTCGGGCTTCCTGGCCTCGCACTACGTCGCCGACCGGCCCTTGTCGCTGGCAGCGACGCTGGTGTTCGAGCAATCCTACGGCGGCATCGAGGGGGACAGCGCTTCGTCGGCCGAGCTCTACGCGCTGCTCTCGGCGCTGGCCCAGGTTCCCATCAAGCAGTCGTTCGCCGTGACGGGATCCGTGAATCAGTACGGCGAGGTCCAGGCCATCGGCGCGGTGAACGAGAAGATCGAAGGCTTCTTCGACACCTGCCACGCCCGCGGCCTGACGGGTGATCAGGGGGTGCTCATCCCCGCTTCCAACGTTCAGCACTTGATGCTGCGACAGAACGTCATCGACGCGGTCGAGTCCGGCCAGTTCCACATCTACCCGGTACGCACCATCGATCAGGGGATGGCGCTCCTGACCGGCGTGCCGGCCGGCGAGCCCGACGAGCGCGGGGAATTCCCGGAGGCGACCCTGAACCACCGTATTCGGGCGCGTCTCATCGAGCTCGCGGAGAAGCGCCAGGCGTTTGCGCTGGAGGCGAAGAAGGAACCGACACCTTGACCGAGCGCGAACGGGAGAGACGAATCCGGCGCATCGCCGTTGCCCTGAGCAGCGAACGCTCGGACGCGCCCGTACTCGAGACCATCGCCCAGCTCGCGTCCGAGATGGCGGCGGAGATCACCGGTGTATTCGTCGAGGACGTGGATCTGCTGCGCCTCGCGCAGCTACCGTTCGCGCGGGAAGTCTCGCTACTCACGAGCGCGGAACGTCCGCTAGAGTCCGCGGAGCTCGAACGCCAGCTCCGCGTGCAAGCGGCTGCCGTGCAGCGCGCGCTGGCGAGCAGCGCCGAACGGGCTGGTGTATCCTGGACCTTCAGCGTGAGACGCGGTCCTTTCGCCACCCAGCTCCTCGAGGCCACGCTGGACGTGGACCTGACGGTGCTCGGAGCGTCGCGGCGGGAGCTGCCTCACGGCGAATTGCATGCCCGCACGCGCATCGCATGGCAGAGCGCCGCCGCGAGGAATCCCGTTGTGATCGTCTACGACGGCTCCGATGCGAGCGCACGCGCGCTCAAGATCGCCGTGCGTCTCGCCCGTGGCAGCGCCCGGCCGCTCACGGTGTTGCTGGCGGTGAGAAGAGTCGAGGAAGTGGAGGCGGTACGCGCGCGCGCGCAGGCGTTCCTGGGCGGGGAGCCCGCCCTCTACCGGCGGATACCGGGCTCCGAGCTGCACGACGTGCTGCGCGCCGCTCGTGGAGAAAGCGCGGGCATCCTGGTGCTCGGCGCCGGCGAGGCGCTGTTGGCGCCCGAGATCATCAAGCAGCTACGCGAGGAGCTGCCCTGCGCGGCGCTTCTGGTACGCTGAGGACGGCGTGCACGAAATGGACCTCCGCACCACGCGCCGCTCGGGCTAGAGCCGTCGTGATCCGTGTCCGACCGAAACCCGTCACGGATGGGGATGCTCTCCCTGATTTGAATGACGTCATGGCCAGGACGCACGACTGGAGCAACAGAAGCGAGCATACGCTCGCTACAAGCCGGCAGCGGCACCTGAGACCGCTCGGCCTCGCGGCCAGAGCCGTCGCGCCCCTCCTGTACGCTCTGGTGTGGTTGGTCATGTGCGGTTTTTTTCGCCTCCGGGTGTACGGACGCCAACGCCTTCCGAGCACCCCTTTGGTGTTGACGCCCAATCACGCCAGTTATCTGGATCCCTTTGCGTTGAGCGTGGCCCTCGGCTACCGGCGCGTGCGTCAAACCTACTGGGCGGGCTGGGCGGGCATCCTGTTCCGCAACTGGCTCACGCGCTTCGTNNCACGCCTTCTCGAGCCTGGCCCTGGGCGCAGCCGTCCTCAGACGGAACAAGAGCCTGGTGTGGTTCCCCGAGGGACGCCGCTCGGCGAGCGGCGAGCTCCAGCCTTTGAAGCCCGGTGTCGGCGCACTGCTCGCGAGCTTCGACATCGCGGTCGTGCCGGTTTATATCCATGGCGCCCACGAGGCCATGCCCCTCGGATCCCGGCTGCCGCGGCTCTTCCACCCGATCCACGTTGTCTTCGGTGATCCCCTCCCTGCAGCCGAGCTCGCAGGGCGGGGCGAGGGCCCGGACCAGCAGAGCCGCATCCTCGAGGCGCTCGCGGGGCAACTGGCCGAGCTCTGCCGGAGCTGGCGGCAGCCTGCGCCATCGGCGCGGGCGAGCGCGGCGCAGCCTACCGCCGACAGCTAGCCCGCATTTCTCTACGCGCCGGCGTAGTCCCGCGTGACGGCGACCCGCTTCTCCTCGAGCGCCGCGAGCAGCTTGTCGTGCGACTCGGCAAAGGCCGCCACCCCTTCCTCCTCGAGCTCGCGGGTGACGGCATCGAGGTCGATACCGAGCGCCGCCAAATCCTCCTGGTCGCGGCGCGCCTGCTCCACGTCGCGCTCGAGGGTCAGCGCCACCGTGCCGTGGTCCTGGAAAGCGTCGAGCGTCTGCGGCGGCACCGTGTTGACCGTATCGGCCCCGATCAACCCGTCCACGTAGAGCAGATCGGAATAATCGCGGTTCTTGGTGCTGGTGCTGCCCCAGAGCAGGCGCTGCACGCGCGCACCGCGCGCCACCTGGTCGCGAAACGCCTCGCTGCGCGTGAGCGCGCGGAAGCGTTGATACGCCATCTTGGCGTTCGCGATGGCGGCGCGGCCCTTCAGCCGCCGGGCCTCGGGCGTCCCTGCCCGATCCAGCATGAGATCGACCTTGCCGTCGATGCGGCTCACGAAGAACGACGCGACCGAGGTCACCCGCGCGGGATCGGGATGACGACCGAGGCCGGAAACATAGGCGCCCACGACCTCTTCATAGCGCGCGACCGAGAACAGCAGGGTAACATTGATGTTGATACCCTCGCCGATGAGCCGCTCGATGGCGGGTAAACCCTCGCGCGTCCCCGGTACCTTGATCATCAGGTTGGGCCGATCGACTGCCCGCCACAGGTGGTGAACCCCCTCGACGGTGCCCGCTGTATCGCCGGCGAGATGGGGCGAGACCTCCAGGCTCACGAAACCGTCCGTCCCATTACTGTTCTCGTACACGGGGCGGAGTATGTCCGCTGCCCACTGCACGTCCTGTATCGCCAGCCACTCGTAGAGCGTCTCCGCGTCCATCTGGGGGTCGGCCTGGAGCAGGTCGCGGATCGCGTCGTCGTACTGATGCCCTCCGGTGATCGCCTTGTGGAAGATCGTCGGATTGCTGGTCACACCGCGCAGGCCTTCCTCCACGAGACGCGCGAGGCCACCGTTGACCAGCAAATCGCGGTCGATGTAGTCGAGCCACATCGATTGGCCGTACTGATACAGCGTGAGCATGTTCGACATGGTTTCTCCCTCGATTGCGTGCGGGCTGTGAACACCGGTCCAGCCTCCTTCACAAATTAGCGATCCGCCGCTGCCTTGGCAACGCGCGCCCGAATGGCGGCGGACACCGGCTCCGGCGCCCGAAGGGTGCGCAAGCCGGGTCGCGGCCCGCGGCGGCAGGTATCAGCGCAGCGCGGCCTCGGCCGCCGCCACGTGCCGCTTGACGGCGATGAAGCTGTCCGGGTTCACGGACACCGAGTCGATGCCCGCCTTGACCAGCAGGCGGGCGAAATCGGGATGATCGCTCGGCGCCTGACCGCAGAGCCCGATCTTGCGCTGATGCTCATTGGCAGCGCGGATGACCGTCTCGATGGTGCGGGTGACCGCCGGGTGACGCTCGTCGAAGAGCCGGGACAATCGGTCCGAATCCCGATCGACCCCCAGCACGAGCTGCGTGAGATCGTTACTGCCGATGGAGAAGCCATCGAAGCGCTCCGCGAACTCGGCGGCCAGAATGACGTTGGATGGGATCTCGCACATGACGTAGACCTCGAGCCCGTTGTCGCCGCGGCGCAGGCCGTTTTCGGCCATCACCTCGAGGACCCGGTCGGCCTCCTCCGGGGTGCGGCAAAAGGGGATCATGGCGACGACGTTGCCGAAACCGAGCTCCTCGCGGACCTTCTTCAGGGCTCGGCATTCCAGCGCGAAGCCCTCGCGGTAATCATCGTCGTAGTAGCGGCTCGCGCCGCGCCAGCCGATCATCGGATTTTCCTCGTGCGGCTCGAAGGCGCGGCCTCCGATGAGCTCGGCATACTCGTTCGTTTTGAAATCGCTCATGCGCACGATGACGGGTTCCGGCTGACAGGAAGCGGCGATGCGGCCGATCCCGTAGGCCAGGGTGTCGACGAAATAACGCGGCTTGTCATCGAAAGCGCGGGTGAGCTCCGCGATGCGTTTGCATGCCTCTGCATCCTCGAGCTGCTCCCAGCGCACCAACGCCATCGGATGAATCTTGATGATGTTGTTGATGATGAACTCCATGCGCGCCAGTCCGACGCCGTCGGCCGGCAGCCGCCACCACCGCAGCGCCGCCGCCGGGTTGGCGAGGTTCAGCATCACATCGGTCCGGGTCTCGGGGATGTCGTCCAGCGAGACGTCCTCGGCCTCGAAGTCGAGTCGGCCCGCGTAGACGAACCCTTCATCTCCCTCGGCGCACGAGACGGTGACGTCGGCGTCATCCTCCAGCACCTCCGTGGCGCGACCCGTGCCCACGATGGCCGGCAGGCCGAGCTCGCGGCTGACGATGGCGGCGTGCGAGGTGCGCCCGCCGTGGTCGGTGACGATGGCCGCGGCGCGTTTCATGATCGGCACCCAGTCCGGGTCGGTCATCTCGGTAACCAGCACCGCATCGTCCTCGAAGCGTTCGATCTCGGCCGCGCTCGCAAGCTTGCACACCTTGCCTGCCGCGATGGCATCGCCGATGCTGTGCCCGCTGACCAGACGCCTGCCCTCCTCCTTGAGCCGGTACGTCTTGAGCGAGCCGGCCTCCTTGCGCGACTGAACCGTCTCCGGACGGGCCTGTACGATGAAGAGTGCGCCGTTCGCGCCGTCCTTTGCCCACTCCATGTCCATGGGCTTTCCGTAATGCGCCTCGATGGCGACCGCCCAACGCGCGAGCGCCAGGATCTCGTCGTCGCTCAAGACGTAGCGCGCCCTCTCCTCCCCGGTGGTGTCCACCAGGCGGGTAGGTGTCTCACCTTCTTCGGCATAGACCAGCTTGCTTCCCTTCGTTCCGAGCGCCTTCTCGATGATGGGACGATATCGATCTTCACCGAGGAGGGGCTTGAACACCATGTACTCGTCCGGATCCACGGTGCCCTGGACCACGGTCTCCCCCAGCCCCCAGTTCGCATTGATGAGGACCGCATCGGGAAAGCCGGTGTCGGTGTCGATGGAGAACATCACGCCCGCACCGGCTTCGTCCGAGCGCACCATACGCTGCACACCCACGGAAAGCGCCACCTGCATGTGATCGAAGCCTTGATTCTCGCGATAGCTGATGGCCCGATCGGTGAACAGCGACGCGAAGCAACGCCGGCACGCGTCGAGCAGCGCACGCTCGCCGCGAATGTTGAGGAAGGTCTCCTGCTGGCCCGCGAAGCTCGCTTCCGGTAGATCCTCCGCGGTGGCGCTCGAGCGCACGGCCACGTCGGGATCCTTGCGCCCGATGCGTTCGGCGAGCTCCCGATACGCGCCGACGATGGCTCTCGAGATCCCCTCCGGGAATTCCGACTCCAGGAACAAGGCACGCACCGCCCGTCCCGCCTCGCTAAGACCGTGCTCGCCGCTCTTGAGCCGGTTCAGCTCGCGCCCTGCCCGCTCCTCGAGCGCATTGGCCTGGAGGAATTCCCAGTAGGCCTGCGCGGTGGTCGCAAAGCCTTCGGGCACCCGCACGCCCGCCTCCCTCAGGTGCTGCGTCATCTCGCCCAGCGAGGCATTCTTGCCGCCCACCAGACCCACGTCACCCGAGTCCAGCGTCTCCAGCCATCTCACGTGCTCCCGCGCGCTCATCTCCTTCTCCGGATGAAGTCCGTTCCAAACGCCTCATCCTAGACGGTGTGGGGCCGCCGCAGTTGACGCAGATCACAACAACGCACCGCTGTGCGCCTGCAGGCGAACGAACGTCGGCGTCTGCACGCGGCCACCCGCCCGCGCGCCGCCGCACGAAACCCGCCACACCGCTGGACACGGGAGCACCAGACGACAGCGCTCGTTAGCTGCCGAGCCGTTCGTTTTCGGCCCGGCTTGATCCCGATCAAGTCCACGAATGAGACTTCGAGTAGATTTCGTGGATGTTCGCTTGCACGACATTCGCGACATCGAGTGGAAACCGACAGCGATGAGTGACTCCGCCCGCCTCGTGGCGTGTGCATAAGGTCGACAAACGACAAGAGGAGCCAAAGCATGGATCCGAGAGAAGCCTACCTCGAGAAGCTGGAAGCGGGGTTGAATCAAGGTGCGGCCGAGATCGAAAAGATCCGAGCGGAAGCCGAGAACAGCGAGCCCCAGCAGCGCTCATTTCTCTACGAGTTCATCGAAAAATTACGCGCCAAGCACGATGAGCTGAGAAGCAAGACGGAAAAGGTCAAAGGCGCCGGCACGGAACAGTGGGAAGAGCACAAGGACGACGTCGAGCAGGCGCACGACGAGCTGGAGCGGGCCATCGACGACGCAAGGAGCCGACTGCACGCGCCCGACTGAGCGCTGAGCGCGCTCAGGGTGTCAGCCATACCACCAGCAGCCCCGCGACGGCTGCCAGCAACAGCGGAACGGCTACCCGAAGGGCGAGACCGGTGCCGCCGATGCCGGCAGCAAGCAATCCCTTGACGATACTGTTGACCCCGGCCGCTATCACGATTCCGGCTACGGCCACGCCGGGGGACAGCTCCGCCTGGCTCATCTGCGCCAGCGACAACGTGATCGCATCCACATCGGCGATGCCGGAAGCTGCAGAGAGAATGAGGACTCCCGCATCGCCCAACGCCGCCTCCAGCCCCGCAGCCAGCACCATAATCGCTCCCAGAAGCGCTCCGAAGCGCAGCGCTGCACCGAGCTCCAGGGGGTTCCCGAGGGTGGGCGATGTCCGGGCGACGGCATCCTGAGCCCGGCGCCATAACATCAGCGCAGGCGCATAGACCACCAACGCCATCGCCGCCGCTGGCGCCAGCAGAGCTTGAAACAAATGGGGGTTGACCACGCTCGAGACGAGGACCACTCGGGGAAACATCGTACCGCAGGCGAGCAGCACCCCCGCCGCCAGTGCCGTGGCCGCCTCCGGCTCGTGCTTGGCCGCGCGCGAGAAGTGAACCGTCAAGGCCGTCGACGACGCGAGCCCGGCGAACAGTCCGGTCAACGCCGCGCCCCGTGTGGTGCCGCCGATCTTCATGGCGAAATAGCCGACGAAGGAAACGACCGCGATGAGCACGACCATCCACCAGATCTCGTAGGGGTTCAACGCGTGCCAGGGTCCGTATCCCCGCGATGGCAGGATGGGCAGAAGCACGACCGAGATGAGCAGCAGCTTGAGCCCGGCCTGCAGCTCTTCTCTCTGCAGCCCGCCGACCCAGCGATGCAGCGCAGGTTTGAAGCCCAGCACCAGCGCGGTTACGACGGCTGCGGCGGAGGCTTCGACGACGTAGTCGAGCACGGCCAGTGCGCCGAACGAGAACGTGAGCAGTGACGCGATCAGGCTGGTGATCCCCACGTCGCCCCGACGCCGAACGCCCACGACATAGGCGGTAATCACCGTCGCTGCCAGGGCCAAGAAACCGAAGCCGAGGATCCACGGGTGCAGCCGCAATGCGGCCAGTGCGGTGGCACCGCCCAGCAACCCGATGAGTCCGTAGGTGCGCACGCCCGCGATGCGCGTCCCTCGCTCCGCCTCGCGCTCCTTCCAGCCGCGCTCGACGCCGATGAGGAGCCCCAGCACCAGCGCCAGGCCCAGGAGAAAGAGCTCTCTATCATCGTCCATGCTCGGCCATCAGTACGGTGAGAGAAGCGCTCTCAACCATCGGACGTGGGGCGCCCAACCATGGTTCACTTTCGCGCTTCGGATACGCTTGATCGCGATCAAGCAAGGACGAGACGCGCTCGGCTATATTGCACGAGTCTCGAGAAGAGGGGGATCTTTTCATTCTCAAGCGGCTCGCCGTCGACAGAATCGTCGCCCACGCGCTGCTCAACAGCCTGCGCGATGTCGCGGGAATTCAGGACGGTAAGCCGACGAAACACGACGAACCATGGAGCCCCCGCAACCACCCTCCCTGGCCGCGGTCCTCTTCGACATGGACGGCGTGGTCACCGACACGGCCGATGCCCATGCCGCGGCCTGGAAGCGTCTGTTCGACGAGTTCCTCCAGCGCCTTGCCAAACGCGAGCACCTCGAGCTTGCACCCTTCGACGAGGAGAGCGACTACCGGCGCTACGTCGACGGCAAGCCTCGCTACGACGGCGTAGAGAGCTTCCTCCATTCGCGGGGCATCGAGCTGCCGCGCGGTGACCCCCGAGACGACCCCGACCGGGAAACCATCTGCGGCCTCGGCAACCGCAAGAACCGGTACTTTCTCGACTGGTTGGAGCGCAACCGTGTCCGGACCTACGCTTCAACCTTGGCGTTGATCGAAACGCTGCGCACGGCCGGCATCAAGGTGGGCATATTCTCCGCGAGCCGCAACTGCCGGGCGGTGCTGCGCAACGCCGCCGTCGACGATCTCTTCGATGCCCGCGTGGATGGCACGGATGTGGCGAGGCTCGGGCTGCCCGGAAAACCAGACCCCGCCATGCTCGAGGAGGCGGCACGACGTCTCGACGTGGCACCCGGGCACACCGCCGTGGTCGAAGACTCGGTGGCGGGGATCGAGGCGGCGGTGCGGGGAGGCTTCGGGACGGTCGTGGGCATCGACCGCGGCGGCTACGGAAAGGCGCTGAAGGACGCCGGCGCCTACCTCGTAGTTGCCGACGCCGGCGAGCTCGCCCTGGACCACGAGCGCCGGCTCCTCGCCAGGACGCTGCAGACGATCCCGCGGGTATGGGATCGATGGGAGGATCTGCGGCGTCGACTCACCGACACGCAGCTCGTTGTCTTTCTCGACTACGACGGGACGCTCACGCCCATCGTGGCCGATCCGGACCGGGCACTGCTCGGCGATGAGATGCGCGAGACGCTGGCCGGCCTCGCCGAGCGCTGTGTGGTCGCGCTCATCAGCGGACGCGCCGTCGCCGATCTGCGCGCGCGCGTCGGCATCGATAGCCTCTACTACGCGGGCAGCCACGGCTTCGAGCTGGAGAGCCCCGGTATCCGCGAGGTCGCGGAGCGGGCCGAGGAGTTCCTGCCGGCGCTCGACCGCGCGGAAGCGGCGCTCCGAGAGCAGCTCGCTGCGGTCGAGGGCCACCTGGTCGAGCGTAAACCCTTCGCCGTCGCCGTGCACTATCGTCGCGTGGCGGAGACGGACGTCGAGCGGGTGGCGGAGATCGTGGATCGAGTTCTCTGCGATAACCCGACGCTCAAGAAAGGACACGGCAAGAAGGTCTTCCAGGTGCAACCGCGACTCGATTGGGACAAAGGCTGCGCGGTGCTGAGAGTGCTCGAGCATCTCGAGCTAAACCGTGAGACGGCGACGCCCTTGTACATCGGGGACGACCTCACCGACGAGGATGCGTTCCGGGTCCTGCGGGGCCGGGGTATCGGCATCGTGGTCCGGGACGGGGCGCGGACCACCGCCGCCGACTACGCGCTCGAGGATCCGCAGGACGTCCGTCGGTTTCTCGAAGCCCTGCGCACGAACGAGGCGATCTGACCGTGCCCGGCTGGTCGCTGGTCTACGAAGGTTATGCCCCCGCTCAAGAGGGGCTACGCGAAGCGCTGTGCGCGGTGGGCAACGGTTACTTCGCCACGCGCGGCGCGGGCCCCGAGACCAGCGCCGACGGAGTGCACTACCCCGGAACCTACCTCGCAGGGGGGTATAACCGTCTCGTGACCCGCATGGCCGACCGCGACGTCGAGAACGAGGATCTGGTGAATCTGCCGAACTGGCTGCCGCTCACCTTGCGCGTCGACGACGGACCCTGGTTTCGCATCGACGACGTTGCGATCCTCGAATACCGCCAGGCGCTGGAGCTCAAAGAGGGAGTGCTCACCCGCGCGCTGCGATTCCGCGACGGCGACGGGCGCACCACACGCTGGCGCGAACGCCGATTCGCCAGCATGGCCGACCCGCACCAGGCGGCTCTGGCGATCGAGGTGACGCCGGAAGACTGGTCGGGCCGACTGGCGGTGCAGTCGGCGCTGGACGGGGCCGTGACCAACGACGGCGTGGAGCGCTATCGGGATCTCGAAGGCCGGCATCTCGAGATCCTGGCGACGCGGAGCATCTCGGAGGACGTCATCGCCCTGCACTGCCGAACGAATCAATCCCGGGTCGAGGTCGCCCAGGCCGCACGCACGCGCGTCTACCGCGAGGGCACGAGCCTGCGCACGGAGCGGCGCACGGTCGAACGCCAGAACTGGATAGCTCAAGAGATAGAGCTCGATGTGACCCGGGGTGCACCCGTGGTGATTGAAAAGGTACTCGCGCTCTACACCTCCCGCGATCAGGCAGTTTCTGAGGCCGGCCTGGCGGCGCGCGATCGGGTTACGGACACGGGCCGCTTCGACGATCTCCTCGAAGCTCATCGAATCGCCTGGAAACACTTGTGGGACGAGTGCGACGTCGACATCGACACCGACGATCCGGAAACGCTGCTGAAGCTACGGGTGCACGTCTTCCACTTGCTGCAAACGGTGTCCCCGCACAGCATCGATCTGGACGTCGGGGCCCCGGCGCGCGGCTGGCATGGCGAAGCTTACCGGGGACACGTCTTCTGGGACGAGCTGTTCGTCTTTCCCTTTCTGAACCTGCGCCTGCCGGTGCTGACCCGCGCGCTGCTTCGTTACCGCTACCGGCGGCTGCCCGCCGCGCGCCGCGCGGCGGAAGCCGCAGGCTACGCGGGGGCCATGTACCCGTGGCAGAGCGGCAGCGACGGACGCGAGGAGAGCCAGAAGCTGCACCTGAACCCGCGCTCGGGCCGCTGGATACCGGACCATTCGCACCGGCAGCGCCACATCGACGCGGCCATCGCCTACAACGTCTGGCACTACTACCAGGTCACCGACGACCACGAGTTCCTCTATTTCTACGGCGCCGAGATGCTCCTCGAGATCGCGCGCTTCTGGGCGAGCATCGCCTCTTTCAACGAGAACATCGAACGCTACGAGATCAAGGGCGTCATGGGGCCCGACGAATATCACACGGCTTACCCCGGCGCCGACCCGGGCGAGCACGGCGGACTCGACAACAACGCCTATACCAACGTGATGGCGAGCTGGTGCCTGATGCGCGCCCAGGACGCCCTCGACCTGCTGCCCGATGACCAGTGTCGAGCGCTGTGTGAGCGTATCGGTCTCAGCGACGAGGAGATCGAACGCTGGGAGCACATCGGCCGCAGGCTGCGCGTGCCCTTCCACGACGACGGGATCATCAGCCAGTTCGAGGGCTACGACGAGCTCGAGGAGTTCGACTGGGAGGGCTACCGCGACAGGTACGGCGACATCCAGCGCCTCGACCGGATCCTCGAGGCCGAGGGCGACTCGCCGAACCGCTACAAGGTGTCCAAGCAGGCCGACGTGCTGATGCTCTTCTACCTGTTCTCCGCCGACGAACTCGCGCTCTTGTTCGAGAGGCTCGGTTATCCCTTTGCCCGCGACACCATTCCGAAGAACATCGACTACTACCTACGTCGCACCTCGCACGGATCCACCCTGAGCTTCGTGGCTCACGCCTGGGTGCTGGCGCGCGCCGATCGCCGCGGGTCCTGGCGCCATTTTCAGGAGGCGCTGGACAGCGATATCACGGACATCCAGGAGCGCACCACCTCCGAAGGCATTCACCTCGGCGCGATGGCGGGCACGCTGGATCTTCTGCATCGCTGCTACCTGGGGATCGAGACGCGCGCCAACGTCCTCCATTTCGATCCCGCCATGCCCCGGGAGGTGGATCGGCTGGCGGTGTTGCTGCGCTACCGACGCCACAAGCTCGAAGTGGAGGCGACGCCCCAAACCCTCACCGTCGGCAGTCGACCCGTCGCCGCGGCGCCGATCACCATCGGCTACCGGGGTCGTTTTCGCGAGCTCGCGCCGGGAAGCACCTTCGTCTTCCAGCTCCTGACGCCCGACGACAAGGATCGCGACGAGAACCGGCGAACGCCCCGGCGCGCGAACAGGCGGCGCCCGGCCACCTGAGAGCCGCATCTCTTTCGATCGCAAACGCCGCAAAGCCCGCCTTTGCGCGCGCCGCGTCGGCGCTGCGACCAACCACAGACCATCGCCCCGGCCAAAAGAACTGAGCACGCAGACGGCGGCTGCCTGCCCGCAATCCGTCCTCGATGAGCACCAGGAGGAACGCAAATGAACGGTGGAACCAAAGCGCGAACGGACCTCCTCAAGGACATGAATCCACCGGTGACCCTCGCGTCCATCGGGTTGATAGCGTTGACGCTGGTGGCCGCCGTGACTTCGGAGCGCGAACATGATGAGACACGCCGGCTCCGACCAAGACGCTCACGTGCCATTCTTCTTTCGCGTTTGGATGGACGTCCACCGAACTCCGCGTCCGCGAGACTCGGTCCGGCGCATTTCCTGCTTCGCTCAGCCACTGTCCGCTGGTTACCATTGGCGTCGGCACCCTTCAGGTCTTGTGGAACGAACTCAGCTAACCTCGCCCTTGCACAAGCCAACTCAGTGCTCTCACGACGCCTCGGTGCTCGCGCGGTCGAGCTCACCCGCCTTTTTGAGCTGTCGCCGCGCGATGAGAGGCCCCGTGATCTCGAAGAGCACCGTGGTTGCAATCACGAGGTTGAGAACCGAGCTGCCGATCTCGGGCAGACGCTCCTGGACGAGAAGCGCAAATCCGAGCGCCACGCCTGCCTGAGGGAGGATGCAGAATCCGATTCGCTTGCTGACCTGCTCGTCCGCGCCGACCAGTGCCCCCGACAGGAAACCGCCTGAGACAAGGCCGAGCATTCGAACCGCCACATAGACTGCTCCTACGAATCCGAGGGTCGCAAGCGTATGAAGTTCGAGTCTAAAGCCTGCGAGCAGGAAGAAGATCGCGAAAAACGGCTCGCTCACCCCATCCACGGCACGAAAAGGACGTCGAATATCGGGCGACATGTTGGCGACGCCAGCCCCAAGAGCCATGGCCGACAGCAAGTAGGAAACGTTCAGCACCGTCGCGATTCCGGCAGTCAGGAGCACGAACCCCATGGCCTCGACCAACGTCGGTTCGCCCTCCCGCACCCGAGTGGTCGCATATGACATGGGCAAGGCGATGATGCCACCGAGCAGGAGGGCGCCGACGACCTCCCACAGGCCTCCCCACAGATGGACCCAGGCTGCCGCGGAGCCCCCCACCGTCTCTGCAATAACGAGAAGAACGCTGAAGAGGATGACCCCCCATGCATCGTCGATGGCTACGACACCCAGCAGCGTGCGGGTCAAGGGACCCTTCGCCCTGCCTTCGCGTACCGTCTCGAAGATAGCCGCCGGAGCGGAAGCCGGGGCGATCCCGGCCATGACCATCGCCAGTGCCGGCGGGGCTCCGATGACCAGTAGAGCCACCAGGACCAGCAGCGCCGTGAGCAGCGTCTCACCCGCCGAAATCACGAGCACCTCTCGCCCTTGTGCCTGAACCTCCGAGACCACGAAGCGCTCGCCGAGCAGGAACCCGACCATCGCCAAAGCGATATGGGCGACGAACGGAAACCACCGCGAGACCTCTGCTGGAACCAGATTGAACACCGACGGGCTTGCCAAGGCTCCAATGAGCAGCAGAATCGTGACTCGCGGTACCGATATTTTGGGCGCCGTCACATGCGCGAGATAGCCGGCGAGGAGAAAAGAACCCAGTATGACAAGAGCCCAACCGCTTGTGAGTGTCATCTACGGTAACGTTCTTGAACGGGTTAGCGTTGTCTCTGTTGATCCATTCGCGCTAGGCGCGCGGCCGAACCAAGTAATTACACGCACCGCTTCGGGTCGCCGGTATGCAGATGGTCCATCCAGAATATCCAGCCCATAAGTCTCGTCCACGGTCGCTCGCTCTCCATGACCGCCAAAGGCGACGGCGAGATCGACTGGTCCGGGATCGGCAAGGGCGTGAGCGAAGACGACGGAATACTTCTGAAGTAGCCTTGACCCGGGATACGGCGGCTCGCAGCCGCCCGCTGGCGTTGGCGATTGGAAGCGGCACGACGCGGATGTCGCCGAACCGGCCCCGATCAGTCCTCTCCTCCTCGGCGGTCATCCGTTGGTCGGACCTTTGCTACGCCTCGGCGTGCCCCGCTCAAATCCCCACGAGTACGTACGGGAAAACACGTAGACGGAATCCGGGACGGTAATCTCAATGCATGGCGATGGCGGTTCCGGGGCATCCGGATAGGGGGCTGTTGCCGAAGGTGGACATTGTTATACGCGCCGGTACGTAGCGTCACGGATTTCTTCACGTCGCCCGTTGAATTATAAATATTGTGGAAATTTCCAGAGAGCCGGACCAAGGCCCGGGAAGAAGGCTTCGGCAGGAGGCGAGCGTGGAGCACCGTTATCACAGACGAAGACCTGCACGCGTGGCGGTCGAGCTGTGGCGGGACGATAACCTGCTGGGTCACTTCGAAACGCGGGACATCGCACCGGAAGGCGCCTTCGTCGAGACGGGACCGACGGAGGTGGAGCCCTACGAGCTTTTGACCCTTGTTCTCCGTAACCGCAAGGGACAGCGCGTACAACAGTTGAGGGCCATGGTGGTGCATCGGTCGGAGGAGGGTGCTGGTCTTCTCTATGAGGCCGAGGCACCCGCCCTTTACCGCCGTCTTACGCGCGAGGTCGAGGCCGCCTGAGAAACCTCGACGGCGCACGCGGCACGCGCTCGAGCAACCGAGCAGTCGAGAGCGACAGCCAAGGAGCAATCGATGCACGGTGTCACCCAGTGCCGCAACTGCGGCAAGCGGTTGCCCCGCGAGCAATTCGAGGGCCGAGATCACGTTCTGAGGTTCCCGCCCTTGCTGCGGGATGAGTGTGGACGAATCGTTCTCATCCTCTGGCGACTTTGCGAGCAGTGTTTGAGAGAGCTGGGCCCCAACTCCGCATCGATGCAATCGACATCCATGCGCGCACGCGTCACGAACCAAACCGCGCCTCCCTCCTGCTAGCGCTGGCGCGGCGTTGCAGCCGGAAGCGTGCGACCGCTGCGACACCCCACTCAGCGCGACTCCGGCACCCGCGCAACGACCGTGAGTGCGGGGAGCTGCGCCACTCTCAAGCACAATACGGCTAACCCTCCAATATTTTCTCGCCCTCGGTCATCCGAACGGTGGGGGACCGGGCAGGTGTCAAGGGGCTGCCGCATAACGGTTTCCCCGGCCTTTGAAGCAATACACGAATCAGCTCGCGTTTTATGATTTTCCGGCCGAGCACTGGGTGCACCTGAGAACGACCAACCCTATCGAGTCCACGTTCGGGACCATCCGTCATCGCGCGGATCGCGCCAAGGGCTACGTGAAGCGCGAGACGACGGTGATCACGGGTGTGAAGTTACAAGATGGTATCGAGGTGAAGCACTCAAGCAGAGCGCCGCCTGAATCAACCGCGTCCACCAGATTTGATAATAGCCCCCCGTAGGGACCAAGTATGTCGGCGCGGAGCTGGCGCGGCGCTACATGGATGACCCTGGCGTGATACCTGAGAGCGATGCTGGTGAGGGTTTATGACTTGTCAACGTTGGGACAGTTTGCTGTAAACCTTGGGACAAGGGTTGTCCCACTAACCATCCATCCTCTGTCAGGCCCCCGCCGCGCATTGACATGGCCGGGGGCCCGAGTACGGCTCAGTTGACCTTGGCGCCGATGGTGGTGGGCCCCGTTACTGGATGGTGGTGGTGTGCGCCCGGCCCGGACTTAAGTCTTCATTTAGAAGAGTCAAGCGGTGGATGATGACACTGATCCCGATGACTACAAGACTCAAAAGAAACATAACGCCTAATAGGGCGACGAGCATCTGGTGCATTACGGATGGGTCGGGATTCGCAACAACTGCCGCCACCGCATCGAGCCACAGAAGCCCGGAGCCGATGAGCAGAAGCCAGCCAATAATCTGAAGAAAAACCGCCACGGCCTCCTCCCGTTTTGTGTGGGCCCTCGCCCCATTATGCCCGATATGTGCGGACAAGACCCGAGGGGGACGGCCTCCTTCCCGTAGGCAAGGTCTGAGAGGGCTTGTTTCGCCCGTGTCCCGAAGGGCTGGCCGCGCTCTGGGGTGTCGATCTCTGCTAACCGCATTTCACCTGTTGGCGGTCCACCAGCAGCGTGAGCGTGTCGCCGTCTGTGATGCCAACGACCTTACCGACGTAGGTCTCCGGCGTGTCTGATGATATGTAGGGAGGGGCGTAGTGAATGTGCATGCATGCCTCTCTACGCCAAGTGGACGGCGCATGCGAATCGGGCCACTGATGCCACCTACACGGTGAATCAT
>JABAHS010064906.1_pt2 | contig 148281 bp, 175 predicted proteins | sample 7062111 | NCBI WGS metagenome assembly JABAHS01 (sample SAMN14534600, study PRJNA622989) | marine sediment metagenome | biome: marine biome [ENVO:00000428]; feature: marine pelagic biome [ENVO:01000023]; material: deep marine sediment [ENVO:00002113]; isolation source: pool of 4 deep marine... | reverse complement strand
GGTCTTTTCTTTGCTTTCCTTTTGGGCTTTCTTTTGAGACGTTTTTTTGTCTTTTCCAACCTTTCTTTGACTCGTTTTTCTTCTGCTGCCTTTTTTTCTAATTCATTTTGAAGTTGCTCTTCTGCAGACTTGCTCTCCTTGAGTTTCTCCTTGTAATCGGTTTTGGGTTGAAGTATTTTGTGGATCTTTTTGGAAAGCTTTGCCTTTGAATTTTTTAAATCACTTATCTCCTTTGATATCTTTTCAGCTGTCTTTTCACGATTTTTTATCTCGTCTTTTAACTCCTGAATTTGTTCATCTATTACCTTTAATCTCGATTTGGCTCTGTCTTTTTCCTCTGGACTATCAGCAAATTCGATCTCTTGTTCCAGTGTTGTCTTTGCTTCCTTTTCTTGATTTAGTCGTTCCTCAGCCAGCGAGATCAGTCTATTAATGCTATCTTTTTGGGCTAGTCTTTGAGTCAAGTTCTCTGCAACATCTGCCAGTGTTTCTCTTGCCTTCTCTACGCGACGTTCAATAGATGCTATACCTGAAGAGGATTTTCGCTTTACATTCTTTACTTTTTTTAGTTGTCTTTCATTTTTTCTTCTTATTTTAGATACTTGATGTTTTTTCTCTTGAATCTTTGAGACCATCTTTTGCAGCGAAGCCAATGAACTAATTGAACAAAAAGATTCGGTTAAGTTGTTAGTATAATAATGATTTGACTTACCAGTTAAGAAAATTAACACAATTTTTACAATTTTTGATGTTAGAAAAGTTGTTTAACTGTAAATTCATAACTTGAATATTGGAATTTCATCCGTCAAAGATCCCAATTGTAAAGACATATGAGGTAATTGATGAAAAAAGCGCATCTGATGCAGTAGAAGATATGGTAAAACTAGGATTTTCTCAAAGAAAAGAAGGATTCAAGGTTTTGATGCCAAAAGAAAAGAAACAGGCAAAACGGATCGGTTATACAGTTACATCCAGCTTATCTTATGGTTTAAGTAAAGCAGGCCAAGACAGAAATGTTCGATACTGGACTTTTCATGAAGACAAGGATCACTATGCAATTATATTGATAAGTGCAGAAGGATTTGAGCAATTAGAACTTTGATTTATCAAAGATTCCATAGAGTTTTGTCTTTTTTGCCAATATCCCTGCCAGAAGAATCCCAAGTATGGCACCGCCAATAATATCCATCGGATAGTGCTCTAAGACATACAGCCTACTAATTGAGATTAAAAAAGGGTAAAGCAAAAGAAGGTAAGATCCTCTAGGGAATCTGTCAGAAAGTGCATAGCCTAGTATTATACCAAATATTGCAGCTCGTGAAGCATGTCCAGATGGATATGATGCAGAGAAACCACCCTCGCAAAATAATGCAAAAGTATCTTGACTGATCTCTACTGGAAAACCAGTATCTGGAAATGTACCAGTTGGCCTGTCTCTGTCAACTGCACATTTTATGTAACCTGTTAATAGGGTTGCAATAACCAGCAGAATCATTAAAGTTATTCCCACCCTTCTGGTTCTTTTAATGATAAGAAGTGCTACACCAAATACGAACATGTAAAACACATCACCGGTTTCAGTAATTGATTGCATTAAAATGTCCAATCCGGGATTTCCCACTATGGACTCAAAAGCAGAGAAAATACCAACATCAAATGATTCAGTGGTACCTGCCATCACAAGAACGGTACAAGTGACAAAAGCAATTGTTAGTAAAACGAATGGTCGTGATCTGATATCAAAAATCCAATTTTGCAACTAGCCAATGAAATATAGTATCATTATTAATTTTTCTAAGATTGATTAAGATGACATTATAGACTTAAAGATTTTAACCTAGTTAAAAAATGTAAAAACGTGAAAGTTCTCACGTTAGATGACTTTGATCTAAAAAATAAGACTATCTACCTTCGCGTGGACATGAATTGCCCTATCAATCCTGACACCATGGAAATTGAGGGCACCAAAAGAATAGAAGAGCCAATAGAAACTCTGAATGCAATGAAAGATTCTAAGGTAGTAGTTGCATCTCACCAAGGAAGAGTTGGTAACAAAGATTATACGGGAATGGACAAACATGCTAAAGTTCTGGAACAATTTCTCAATAGAAAGATAAAGTATGTAGAAGATGTAATTGGTCCAGCTGCACAAAATGAAATTAAAAATTTGAAAAACGGAGAGATTTTGTTGTTAGATAATCTTAGATTGTGTGCTGAGGAAAACTACGAATTTCTTCCAGAACAGGCAGCTGAGACCATTATGGTAAAGAGACTTTCAAAGCTCTTTGATCTTTGCGTGCTTGACTCCTTTCCCTCTGCTCACCGATCACATCCTTCAATCGTAGGCTTTCCACAGGTATTACCAGCTTGTGCTGGAAAAATAGTAGAAAGAGAAGTAAAGAATCTTGATGAAATAATTACTGTGGCAAAGGCACCACATGTTATAGTACTTGGCGGTTCAAAAGTTCCAGACAGACTAGAGGCAATAAAGATGCTTATCCGAAATGGCAGGGCGGATCACGTACTTCTTACCGGCTTGATAGGAAATGTTTTCATGCGAGCTCAAGGACGGATAAAATTTCCTTTGGGAATAAAAAGAGAAGAGGAGGTAGTTGCAAAGGCCCATGCTCTTATTGGTGAACATCCAGATGTATTTTCAACTCCTGTTGATGTTGCAATAGATAAGGAAGGCTCGCGAGTAGAATTGGATGTACGTGAGCTCAACACTGGCGACAGGATTTATGATCTAGGGCCAAAAACAGTGGAACACTATTCTAGATTGATAACCAGTGCGGGAACTGTTTTCATAAGTGGTCCTGCCGGATTTTTTGAGAAAAAGGAATTCAGCTACGGAACAGAGGCAGTATTGACCTCCGTTGCGAACTCTCTTGCCACCACAATAGTTAGTGGAGGTCACCTTACACTAGCACTTAAGAAATACGGACTTGCAGACAAGATTAATCATATCAGTACTGCTGGCGGAGCGTTGGTTCTTTACCTTACCGGCCAAAAGTTGCCTATGATCAAGGCTCTTGAGGATGCTGCAAAAAAGTTTCGTTCTACAAACTAGCCTTGCATGATGGATTTGGACAAAACCGATCTTCAGATTTTGCCAAAAACACATCTAACCCACATGAATCACAATGTATCTTTTCTACAGCATCAAACAGTTTGAAATACATTGTTGTAAAATTTTGTGCTATGTTTCTCATCAAGCCAGAGCCACACAGTTCTTGAAAATATTTTTCAGTATCATCTATTATCCAGGAAGTATCTATATCTCCTTTCTCTTTCATAATTTTAAAAATCTCGTCGTTTGTAAAACGGTTTTCTGTATCGTTAAAATTTTCGTATATTATTTTTCTAATCTGGATTGAAACAGGTACGGAGGGGACAAATTCACCCATATGTTAGTATAGGTTTTTTGCCTCTTCTTTTAAGTTATCTACTTTCTCTTTTTCACCTTTTTCTGCAAGATATGAGTAAAGCCCCAACTTTAGAACCTTCATCGACAAAAGAGCGCATTTAATTCTAACAGGACTTTGTTGAACAAGATGTTCTAAACCTAGTTCAGATAAAACTTCTTCCTTTTCCATCTTCTTTAGAGAATCAATATCTTTTCCTTTGATCAATTGGGTTAGAACCGAGGTACAAGCAGTACAAATTGTACAGCCTTTGCCATCCCACTTGACATCATCGAGAAAATTATCCTTGAACTTTAACTGTAGGGTAATGCTGTCGCCGCACATTGGATTAGAGTCGTGGTGGGACACATCAGCATCAGGAATGTTTCCTTGATTCTGCGGGTTCCTTGCCTCATCAATAATTATCTCAGTGTATAGTGGATCACTCATAACTTGAACAGCTCAGCAACTTTTGACAATGCATTTACTAAAACGTCAATGTCCTCTTTAGTATTGTAAATGTAAAAACTTGCTCTGTTTGTTGCCGCTATATTCAATTTTTCCATAAGTACCTGTGCGCAGTGGTGTCCTGAGCGTATCGCTACTCCTTCTCGATCTATAATATGAGCTACATCGTGTGGGTGAACATCATGAAAATTAAAGGAAATAACTCCCCCCCTCTTTGCCAGTTCTTTAGGTCCATAAATCTTGAGGCCTTTTACTTGGGGCATTTTTTCCAAAGCGTACTGCGTTAGTTCAAGCTCGTGTTTTCTTACATTATCCATTCCAATCCTGTTAAGATAATCAATGGCAGCCCCTAGTCCTATCACATCTGCTATGTTTGGCGTACCAGCCTCATACTTGAATGGCAAATCGTTCCAAGTTGTTTCATACTTGTGAACCTCTCGTATCATGTCACCGCCGCCATGGAATGGGTTCATGGTTTCAAGAATATCCCTTCTAACCCACAATGCCCCAATGCCAGTTGGGCCCAACATCTTGTGGCCTGAAAAAGCAAAGAAATCACAATCCATGTCCTTGATGTCTACTTTCATATGCGGTACTGCCTGAGCACCATCCACAAGAGTAAATACTCCCCTAGCCTTGCACTTTGAAATAATTGCCTTGTAATCAGAAATTGTTCCAAGAACATTTGACATTAAACTAAACGTTACAAGCTTTACGTTTCCTGTCTCAAGAAGTTTGTCTAATTCAGATAAAACGAGTTCTCCGTTATCATCTATTGATATGTACTCTAGTTTTGCATTCTTTTCTTTTGCAAGTATTTGCCATGGTACAATATTGCTATGATGTTCGTATTCTGTTGTAACGATAATATCACCTTTTTCAATGTTTTTTCTTCCCCACGCGTAAGCGACAAGATTTATTGCTTCAGTGGTTCCTCTAAGGAAAATAATCTCTTCTCTTTTTGGAATGTTCAGAAATTTTGCCACTTTGTCACGCGTACCCTCATAAGCCTCAGTTGATTCTTCGGCAAGGGCATAAACAGCTCTGTGAATGTTAGCATTATAATTTCTATAGTAATCATTGATCGCCTCAATTACTGCATTCGGCTTTTGTGTTGTTGCGGCATTATCCAGATACACTAATTGCTTGTTATCCCTTACTGTTCTTGATAATATAGGAAAGTCCTTCCGAATGTCTTCTACTGATAGCTGAGCACTTTGCAACCATTACACCTCCACGTAAATCTCGCCTTCATCTATTTTAACATTGTAAGTTTTAAGTGGTTTTTCTGCAGGAGGGTTCTGTGGTTCTCCAGATTCAAAATCAAATACAGAAAGATGTAATGGACACCTAACGCCTTCATCAGTCATAAAACCCGTCGAAAGGTCTGCCTCCGCATGAGTGCAGATAAGATCTGTCGCAAAAATTTTTCCAGACTTGTTTGCAATCAGGATTTTTTTGTCATCGTGTTCAAATGGAATCATCTCACCATCCTTAACCTGTTCTAACTTGCAAGCTTTAACCCAACCCACATAGATCACCTATATTTGTAGTGAGATTCTAACTCGTCTTCTTTGTAACGTACTTCTTCCACTTCGATAAACTTTTTGAGTTCTTCATCATCGATAATCTTTAGCTCTTTTCCTTCCCATTTTGAGTGAATAAGAGATGAGATCCAAGCCCTTACCTGATACGACATCTTTCTTGATAGAGGTTCCAAAAACCCCTCAACAATTGTTCGCTCAGCTTCCTTTTTGCTTAGACATCTTGTCTGAAGATAAAAGATTTGTTCTTCATCTAACTGTGCAACGGAGGCAGAGTGAGTTGCCTTTACATCATTAGTGAAAATTTCCAAGCCAGGTATGGCATCAGATTTTGCTTCCTTGTCAAGCAGGATTGAACGCCCTGAAAGGAATGATTTTGACTTTGATGCCTTCTCCTTAATTCTAATCATGCCTTTGAATAATGACTTTGATTTGTTTTTTAGAATGGATTTTTCAATGACTCGTCCCTCAGAGGAGGGAGCATCGTGAATAACGTTTGATTGAAGATCAAATGACTGGTCATTGTTGCCAAAAACTACCTCAGAGTCGTTTGCAGTTGCGCCGTTGCCATTCAGATAGTAATCAATTCTGTATCGAGACAACATACTGCCAAATAGACCGAGATACCAATTTACCTTTGCATCCTGCGCAACATCAGTACGTCTAGTTGAGAAATTGATTGATGACTGATCCATGACCTGAAGAGTTGTAAAGTCTAATTGAGAATTTTGTTCAAGGTTTGTGTTGAGCAGCTCCAAGTAGGCTTGCTGTTTTGTTGCCTTTGGAGAGTATAACTCTTGAACTATTGTTGCCTTGCTGCTTTGCCCTGCAAATACAACATTGCGAGAAATCGTTGATATCCCGTCGCCAGACAAGCAGGAGACAAGATGGATTGGTTTGTCAACAATCAAATTTTTTGGAATATAAACAAATAGTCCAGTATTAAATGCCGCATTGTTTAGAGCAGTAAACTTGTCTTCTTTGGAATTTGATGCCCCTAGTGCTTTTTTGACAAGTTCACTGTAATTTTCCAATGCATCTCCAATTGAAGATATGACTAGCCCTTGAGATTTTAGATCCTCTGGGAGGTTTATACTATGAATATTGGTTCCTACTTGGACTATAGAAATCTCTTTTTTTACGCTGTCAATTCTGTCAGAAATCTCAGCAGGAATTGTATCATCAGATGATATTCCCAGGAAGACTTCTTCTGGATGCAATCGATGTGCATCAGTATACTTGTTGTAAAGAGGGGACGTTTCTATAGGAAGCTCTTTGTAAATTGACAGAGAATTTCTTCTATATTCTTTTAGCCAATCTGGTTCATTTTTCTTGGAGGAAATCTCTTCGATATGTTCATCCCCTATTGTTGACAGGTCTAATTGTGACATTGTTAATCGTAACAGGCGGATGAGGTGTTAGGTGTTTTTAACCTACAGAGTCATCCATTTCTAGTTTAATGAGTCTGTTAAGCTCTACCGCATATTCCATTGGTAGTTCTTTTACAAACGGCTCCATGAAGCCGTTTACAATCAGTGTCAATGCTTCTTCCTCAGAGAATCCTCGTGTCATCAAATAGAAGATTTGTTCATCTCCAATCTTTCCAACAGTAGCCTCGTGCGTGATTGTTGCATCTTCTTGATCAATTTCCATGTAAGGGTAAGTATCAGTCTTTGATGTGTCATCTAATAGTAGAGCATCACACCTTACTGAAGACTTGACGTTTGTTGCACCTTTTGCCACCTTCAATAATCCCCTGTAGGTGGAACGGCCATTTCCTCTGCTTACAGACTTTGAAGTAATCTTTGATGTGGTGTTTGGTGCTAGGTGAACCATTTTTGCACCAGTATCTTGGTGTTGGTCTTTTCCTGCAAATGCAATAGAGAGGGTTTCTCCGTGTGCTCTTTCACCTAGAAGATAAATTCCGGGATACTTCATTGTAAGTTTGCTTCCGATATTTCCGTCAACCCATTCTACAGTAGCTCCTTCGTATGCATATGCTCTCTTTGTTACCAAGTTGTATACATCGCTGCTCCAGTTCTGGATAGTAGTGTATCTCAGTTTGGCGTCCTTGTGGGCGATCAATTCTACTATCGCAGAGTGTAGTGACTCCGAAGAGTAGACCGGTGCGGTACAACCTTCAATGTAGTGTACCTCTGATCCCTCATCTGCAATGATGAGAGTTCTCTCAAACTGTCCAATGTTTTCAGCATTAATTCTAAAGTAAGCCTGTAGTGGCATGTCTACCTTTACTCCTGGTGGAACATAGATGAATGAACCCCCACTCCAAACTGCACTGTTTAGTGCAGCAAACTTGTTATCCTCAGGCGGGATTACTTTGCCAAAGTATTTTTTTAAGATCTCTGGTTGTTCTTTTAAAGCAGTATCAGTATCTAAGAATAAAACACCTTGTTTTTCTAGGTCTTCTCGCAGGTTGTGATATACAACTTCGGACTCGTACTGTGCCCCCACACCGGATAGAAACTTTTTCTCAGCTTCTGGGATGCCTAGTTTTTCAAAAGTCTTCTTTACGTTCTCTGGGACATCATCCCAACTTTTTTCTGTTTTTTCAGATGCTTTTGCATAATAATAGATATTTTGAAAATCAATATTACTAAGATCACCGCCCCATGTAGGCATTGGTTTTTTCATAAAAACGTCATATGCTCTTAGTCTAAAATCCAACATCCATTGTGGTTCGTTTTTCATTTTGCTTATTCCAATTACTGTGTCTCTATCCAGACCCTTCTTACTTAGATGTACATACAACTCTGTAGAATCTTTAAAGTCATACTTGGAATAATCCATGTCAAGATTTTCTGTGGCCATGGTTACAATAACAGTGTAATATTATAAATAAGTTCCAACCAGCTTACGAGTTGTAGATCGGAGTAGGTATAGCTAAATCAGCACACAAAAAATAATCAACGGTAAAAGTTAGGTAAAACTAATTTTTCATTATCGTATCCTAGAACAAGAATACAAGTCCTCAAAAGGGGTCAGCACCTGTATGTTAAGCTACAGAAAAAATATTCTTGATTGTATCAAATGCTCCCGGTACTGTATGTTCTTCTGCAACAATGATTTCTGTGAAATGTTTTCGTAGCTCTGCTGCAGTGAATGGCCCAATTGCTACAATTTTGATGTGGTTTAGTTTCTCATCAATTGTTTCTTTGTCATAGTTTCTTTGTATTATCTCAAAGAAAGCACTAACAGATGATGCGCTCGTAAAAATTAATCCATCAATTATTCCCTTGGAAAACAAGGTCTTGAACTCATCCCATTCTTTTGTCTCCTGGTGTGGCTTGACATCATAAAGGTATACTTCTTTAATTTCCAGTCCAATCTTTTCTAAAAGCTGTTTCAGAAAGGGGGTAGATGCGCCACTTCTTGGAACAATTACTTTTTTTCCAACTGCATTTAGCCTTGTGAAGACCTCTCCCACGCCAACTGAGGAAAAAATCCGTGGCATGTGATTTACCTTGATCCCATATTCTTCAAGTGCAGTTTTTGTCTTAGGTCCTACTACAATTACAATAGTATTTGCTACCGCCAGTCGTAGTTTTTCAAGTAAAGATTGTTTTTCTGCAGAATCAAAGAGAAGTTTAACTGCTTTGGAGCTCATAAAAACAGAATAGTCTGGATCAAACTCCCTTATTGAATCCATAAATTCATCTACAATAGACTCGCCCTTACTAACCAATTCTATAGTTGGTAGAGGCAATGCCTTGGCATTATTTTCCTTCATTAGATCAATGAACTCTTTTGCATCCTCTTCTGATCTTGTGATTGCTATAGTTTTACCATCCATTTTTACTTCCACTTTAACTTTTCAGAAAGACTCACTACATCTCCTATTATAATTATAGAGGGAGGCTTTAGGCCACATTTCTTTATTTTGGATGAAATGTTGGAGACAGTTCCTTTCACTATTTTTTGTTTTGAAGTTGTCCCATCCCGAATTACTGCAACAGGCATATCTTTTCTCATTCCACCATTGACAAGTTGTCTACATATTATTTGGATTCTCGAAAGCCCCATCATTACAACAATTGTGTCAACTGACTTTGCAAGTCGTTTCCATTTTACAACCTCCTTTTTCTTTACTGGATCCTCATGACCTGTAACAAAGACAACAGAAGATGCAAACCTTCTGTGAGTTAGTGGGATACCAGCATATGTGGCAGAACCAATTCCAGAAGTAACTCCAGGTACAATCTCAAACTTTATCTTTTTTTGTGTTAGATATTCAGCCTCTTCACCTCCACGTCCAAAGATAATAGGATCACCACCCTTTAGTCTCACTACAGTTTTCTTCCTTTTTGCGTACTTGACCATTTGTTCGTTTGTTGAGTCTTGATGTTTTGTATCATCTCCTACTGCACGGCCAACATAGACTCTTTCAACATAAGATGGAATCTTTGAAAGAATCTTCTTTGATACCAACCTGTCATAGAGTACGATGTCCGCTTTTTTTAATAGATCCGCAGCTTTTAGTGTAAGAAGCTTTTCATCTCCAGGTCCCGCTCCAACTAGGTAAACTTTACCAGTCAAGTCTTGTTCCACTCTTCTACTTTTTCTCGCCAGTTATGTGCAAGTCGATCTACTCCCTTAATTCGCAGTTCATCTCCAACTTGTTTTCCCAACTGTTCTGGTTCGGCTTTGTCTCTGCTCTTTTGAACAGTAATTGATTCTTTTCCATCAACTGAAAATGCAACAGCATTAAGATTTATTTTGCTGCCATTTACTTTTGCATATGCTCCTACCGGAAATCTGCAACCAGAATCTACAACAATAGATAGTGCTCTTTCCGCCTCAATAGCAATTCTGGAATTAGAATCTTCAATTGTTTTCAGCATTGAGATTGTATCATGATCATCTTCCCTGCAAACCACGGCAAGAGCCCCTTGTCCTGGTGATGGAGAGAACTTTGTCTGATCTAAAAGAGAGTAATTAACGTCAATTCCCAATCGGTTTATACCTGCTTGAGCTAAAACCACTGCATCGTAATCTCCTTCTGTGGTTTTTCTAATCCTAGTCTCAATATTTCCCCTAACAGGCTTTACCTCCAAGTCAGGTCTGATTATTCTCAACTGAACTGCTCGCCGCAAACTGCTTGTTCCTACCAGTGCGCCACTCTTTATGTTGTCAATTGTAGAATTATTCTTTGAGATAAAGACGTCACTTGAGCTCTCTCGTTTTGGGATGCATGCAAGCGTCAATCCTGCTGGAAGCTCAGATGGGACGTCTTTCATACTGTGTACTGCAAAGTCAATTTTTTTTTCTAAAACTGCTCTGTCAATCTCTTTTTCAAATATTCCCTTTTGGTTGATAAAAAAAAGAGGCCTTGCATCTGTATCTCCCTTTGTTTTGATTGGTTTAATCTCATATTCATGGTATGGAAATGTTTTTTCTAATTGGGATACTATCCAGTTAGTTTGTGCCAGAGAAAGTTGGCTCCCCCTAGTACCTATTACAAATTTCAACTCTTCACCGCTTTTATGGCATCATAGTAAGCGTCTGCAGTCTTGTTAATGTTATCTAAGGAGTGCGCGTTTGAAAGAAAAACCACCTCAAATTGAGAAGGGGCGATAAATACACCTTTTTTCAGTAATGCTTGGAATAGTTTCTGGAATTTTTTTGAGTCTGCCTTTTTTGAGCTGGCAAAGTCAGTTACTGGTCTGTTTGAAAAAAATATCTGAAACATAGAACTTGTGAAATTGATTTGATGTGGTATATTCATGTCAGTTGCAATATCATCAATTGTTTTTGCAAGAAAAGCACAGTACTTTTCCATCTTTGAGTACATTGTTTTTTTGAGTTTGTTCATCGTTTTTATCGAGGCAATAGCTGCAGCGACGGAGATGGGGTTTGCTGCAAAGGTACTTGCTTGATAGACCTTTCCACCCGGAGTAAGCATGTCCATTATCTCTTGTCTTCCTCCAACTGCTGCAATAGTTACGCCGTTTCCAAGGGCTTTTCCAAGGGTCGTAAGGTCAGGTTTTATTCCAAAGTAGGTTTGTGCACCGCCTGAAGATATTCTAAAGCCTGTAACAATCTCATCAAAGATCAGTGGAATGTTGTTTTCTTTTGTTATCTTTCTGATATCAGTTAAAAATCTCTCCTCAGGTAGAATCAATCCCATGTTTGCTAAAATAGGCTCAACAATTACTCCTGCAGTGTCTTTTCTGTTTTCAATTACTACTTTCTCAAATTCTTGGACATTATTGTATGGTACAATCAGAGTCTGTTTTGAAGTAGCATCAAGGCTTCCTTCAGAAACAGCTATCCCATGATGAGCAGAACCAGATCCTGCCTTTACTAGAACAGAATCATGTGCACCGTGATAGCATCCTTCGAACTTGATGATCTTTTTCTTCTTTGTAAAACCTCTTGCAAGTCTGATGGCAGTCATTGTAGCCTCAGCTCCTGTATTGACTAGCCGGACTTTCTGTATTGAGGGAAAGTTCTTTGTAATTAATTCTGAGAGTTCTACTTCACCTCTTGATGGAGTCCCATAAATTATTCCTTTTTTTAACTGGTTTTTAATTGCAGAAACAATCTCCTTTCTTCTGTGACCCAAAAGCAAAGCACCATAGCTGTTACAATAGTCAATGTATCTCTTGTTATCCTCATCCCAAATTGAGCTACCCTCTGACTTTTTTACAAAGAATGGATAAGGTTCAAAGTAGCGTACTGGGCTGTTTACGCCAGATGGTATAACTCGTTTTGCCTTGGAAAATAATTTCTTTGATTTTGACACATTTGATAAAAAAGCACGGTTCTTTTTATTCGTAATATTGCAGTCTACGCAGCTTTTAATCGTCTTGGAAATTTTAATCTAAAAATCAGGGCAGTCAAACCAGAGCCAACAAATGGTGCGGTCCAATAAAGCCATAAATCTTCCACCATTCCCGTCGTAACTGCTGGACTAAGAGATCTCATAGGATTCATTGAAGCCCCAGATATTGGGCCCAAAAAGAATACATCTAAAGCAATTATTCCCCCTACAATAACACCTACAACTGGAATAGTAAAGCGTTTTATGTTTACTGCAATCAGTATTCCTCCCATCAAGAAAGCAGTTGCAATAATCTCAACAGAAAAAATTATTCCAATATTGTACGAATAATTGGGTGCGTTAAGACCAAGGTTTGCATAGTCCCCAATAAGATACAAGACTGTAAGACTACCCAAAAAAGCGCCAATCAACTGAGCGGAAATGTAGACTATGATGCGTCTTTCTGGGACGTATCTTGTCAAGTAAAATCCTAGCGTAATAGCGGGATTAAAGTGAGCCATAGAGTATTTACCAAAGACGCTAACTAGAATTGCCAGACCAATAAAGTGTGCCAAAGCGATAAAGATCATGCCATACATACCGTCCATACGTGCATCAAAAACAATTGAGCCTGTTGCAGCTACTAAAAGCCCGAAAGTTCCTACAAGTTCTGCAAAAAATATTGTTACATTAGAATAGGTCATCAGTAGTTATGTCTTAGATATTTTGCCAGGTTTTTTATCTTTGATTCTATTTCATCTCTAATCTTCCGTACTTCCTCAATGGATTTGTATTTTGGGTCAGAAATTTGCCAATCAAGTGTCTTATCTGAAAGAGCGGCAGGACAGTTTGAAGAATCCATGCAGCCCATGTTTACAATCTCTACTGCAGAAGACAAATCCTCTGAAGTTAATAATTTGGGTCTTTGATTTGTAATGTCAATTCCTACCTCTTGCATTGCCGAAACTACTATAAGATTTAACACCCTACCAGGAGTGGTTCCACAGCTGTGTGGCTCAAAACCATCTGGCCCATGCTCTCGGAAAAAAGCCTCAGCCATCTGACTTCTTCCAGCATTTTCTACGCACACAAAGAGGATTTTTTTGGAGTTCATGGCACAGACAATTCCTGGGCACATTAAAGGATATTCAATATATTTTACGGACTGTGAGATTTTCCTGTAAAAGGGGCTTCAGAATGGTTTGTTGACCTCTCGTGTAAAGACATAGGTTGCCAAGCCAACCATACAAACAACAAAAACCCCTATTATCCCTACACTTGTTGCAGCAACCACACTTTCTGTTGTTCCACTCATCATTTCACGAACCAACAAGACAGTGTAAGTAACAGGGTTGAATCTAGCTACGGTTGCAAGGAGATCTGGCATTAGTTCAAGTGGAAATAATGCCGGGCTCAACATAAAGAGTGGCATTCCAAGAAAGTTTATGATCCCCCAAAAAGTCTCTTGAGATTTTACCGCTGCAGCTACAGTAACTGAGATTCCTGAGAATCCCAAAGAAAACATAATTACAATTGCCATAATTGGCGCAATCATTAGAAAGTCTGAAAAACTGACTCCTATAGCAATAGCAATACCTAGTATTAGACTTGCCTGTAGGGCAGCAATCAGCGATATTGCAAGCATCTTTCCAAGAGCTATAGAAGAACGAGAGATAGGAGAGGTCAGAGCTTTATTCATGAATCCATATCTTCGGTCCCAGAGTGTGTTGACACCTCCAAAGATACTAGTAAAGATGGCCGTTAGTACGATAATCCCGGGTGCCATAAACTCTATGTATTCGCCTTGAAAACCTACCTCCTCAATAAGTGGTTTGGTTCCAGCAAAAGTATTTCCTATTACAATGATCCAAATTGCCGGCTGAATCAGTCTTATCAAAACACCACTACGTGACTTTTTGTATCTTTTCATCTCCCTCCAAAAGATAGTATACACATCATACATCATGCCCGCAACCTCTTCATTTTTGTGTGCTCTTGTCTTCTGTTATATGTCCCTCCCTCTTCGTCTCGTAATTCATGTCCAGTATAAGATAAGAACACGTCATCCAGTGTTGGTTGATCCATTGAAATTGAGTCTATCTTGACTTTAAGATCATTTGATATTTGAAAGATTTGTGGAATAAGCTCTGTACCATTCGCTCCAAAAACAGTTATCTTCCCATCAGTGTGTTCAACATCTTTAACTAGGGAAATATCACTGATTCTAGAAATAAGATCTTTTGGAGCTACTCCGTTTGAAAGACGAAGCGTTATTACTTCATTACCTAGGTCACTCTTCAATGCGGCTGGACTCTCAATTGTTTGAATCTGGCCATAGTCTATGATTCCAATCCTTTCACAGAGATTGTCTGCTTCTTCCATGTAGTGAGTACTAAGAAATATAGACATGTCAAACTCTTTGTGAATTTTTTTGATATACTTCCAGATCTTTCGTCTAGTCTGTATATCAAGACCCACGGTTGGCTCATCAAGAAACAACACTTGAGGCCTGTGCAACAACCCGCCTGCAATATCTAGTCGTTTTCGCATTCCTCCAGAATAAGTAAGAACTGCATCGTGTTGTTTGTCTTTGAGTTCTATTAGATCTAAAACATCATCTATTCTTTCATCTATGCGTCCTTTTGGTATGTGGTTTAATCTTGCCTCCAAAAGTAAATTTTCTCTGCCAGTTAGGTACTCATCAGCTGCTGTCTCTTGTTGTACATAACCAATGTTTTCCCTAACCTTTTTTGCATCAGACACCACATCATAGCCTGCAACCAATGCATCTCCCGAGGTTGGCTTGAGAAGAGTGGTAAGAATCATCATGGTGGTGCTTTTGCCAGCTCCGTTTGGGCCTAAAAATCCGAATATCTCGCCCTCCTCTACATCAAATGAAATGTCATCAACTGCCCTGTGGCTCCCATAAGTCTTGGTCAGATATTTTGTTTCTATCGAGTGCAATACTCAACACCTATCTTTCAATTATAAATTGGTTCGAGCCGTTTGACTTTAATCCGTTCTGATGAATCTATATCCATGTCAAAAAATTGGGAAGATATACAGGAATTGCTTGGGGATACAAAGTCCCTAAAGGTTCAACTGGTACTTGGCGAATCTGGATTTATCTTGAGATTAATAGGAAATAGAAATGTACGTAGTTTCAAGATAAAAAAACAATCATTACATGTTATAGATCTATTTGATCTAAAATTCCAAGTACCAAAAAATAAAAAATCTCCTTTTCGATACCAACTTCCCTCAGTAAAACTCAATCTTGATTCATTGGAAGAAACGAAATAGACGCCGCAGTAGAGATTTGTTTACCTGCGCAGGGACAGATTTTCTGTGGCAATCCGCTGTTTGCCACATTTCTCTCTTCTGCGGTATTTATCATTCCGATCCTGGATTTTATAAAATTGGTTAAATTTTGAGGCTCAGAATAAAGTTTCAAGCTTTTCATTTTGGCAAGTTATTTTAGAAGTTCACGTAGGTTGGAATCGTAATCATAGGCTTGCTTTCTCCTGTGGCTAAACACTACATCAAACATTTTTTGTAGCATTACCATTCTTCCTCAAAAAACAACCACGATAAACCCATCATGTCTTTTGCAGTAACTTTAGCCGCTGCTTGTTTTTTGGTTGGAATATTCAAACCCTCTTTTACTGGATACTCTTCTACCAGTCTCTCTTTTGGCTCGGGTTGCCAATTGTTGTAAACTTCTACAGTTGACATACTCTAACAACGGAATCGTGTTATATGACAATGCCCCAACCACTGTGGAGTGCCTTGCTGTCAAAGATTATTTTACAGTAAAGACTGGCAAACTGTGAGGTGAAATAAACACCAGGTAGTAATCTTGGTTCCAAATGCTTTTTGCTATTTTTATTGCTTCATTTAGTTCACGTAGAGGTTATTTGAACCATCGACTGAGCAAGAATCTTTCTAGGTCATTTGGACATTTATCTTAGTTGCTTCTTGAAAAAGACATCTTTTGATTTTTGTTTGTGACAATCAGTTACATTTTGAGTAATTTATTTCTGACCAACAACATTCATTCCATGTACAGTTTGGGCAATTTTTGCTGCTTGAGCTTTCTTTACATTCAGATGGAATACATCCACAGTCTGCACATTTGATTTCCATATTTTCTGTTTAGTGTTCTTAGTTATTATTCTTGAGTTCCATTATGTTAGATTCAGTTAATAAGAATTGAGAAGGAATGATTAGTATTGTAATTATTTATCCTTCAAAAAACATACTTAATGACTTGTAAGGTGGGTTATAACGTTGTTCTAATCGTTGCCATTGTATCTGTTGCAGTTCCCTTTGGCAATTCATTTGCTGAAGAGTTCAAACGTATTGATGGAAATGATCTAAAGAACAATCCTAATGCTCAAGACATTCTGAATAAGATAGAAGAATCCAAACAAAGAATAAAAGAAATGCAAGAGTCAAGACAAAAACAGATTGAACACCAGAAATTCATTGAAGATCAACGGGCCATAGTTCAAGCAAACTTGCAAAAAGAGTTGTCTTCTATGAATAAGAAATTTGAAGAATACACGCCAAGAAACGCTTTTTCAACCTTTGTTTCAGGTCTTAACTCAGATCATCATGGAATATTTTGGGATCAATTCGACTATCTAGATGCCAAGGTAAAAGTAGCAAAAGCTGCAAGAAACAACATTCTTGAAGATGGCGGATCTTATTTTGACGCACGGCAAGAGTACTACAAATACGTTTCAATGCCAAAAGTAGAGATGATAAATGTCATCCAAGACCTCAACACAGAGCATAAATTCTCTGATCCTTCTATGAAATCATACTTTGATGCCTATGGAAAACTTCCCAGGTTTGAAAAAGATAGTCAGGCACCATGTTATGGATGCCAAGAGTATGAGAAGCTAAGAGACAACACATATGATTCAGAAAAGATGCCAAAATCAAATTTCCAGAAAAAAAAGACAGCTGGAGTTAATCAGCTAGAGCAAGAAAATAGCGAAAACGAAGTTCATGATCTCAAGAAAAAACTCTCAGATCTTAGAGTAGAATTTGTGGGGTCTGGTGACCTGAACAAACAAAAATCACTGATCAATTCTATGAACAACGTTATCAAAAAAATGCAACAACTACAATAAGAGAGAAATCTCTAACCTATTTTTTAGATAATAAAATTTAAGGACTAATCAAGTTGAACCACTACCATGAAGGGATTGTGTCGTGTTTGTTTTACATCAAATGCGGAGGTAGTGGTAGAAGAAGGAGAAGCAATCTGTGTTTCATGTAGAAAAGAAAGAACAAAACCAAAGATGCAGGTTTGAATAATAGGCAAAGGTTTGATAAGACAAGAAGTAAAGTCATTGTGTGGAAAGCAAGGAAAGACACAGGAGTTGGCTCTGGTTTCTGTTACCGATCTTTGTTCATGTAATTGGAGGAATCATTGCATATTATGCACTAAAGCCAGATGAACCACGAATGGCAAAGGACTGTCTTTACATTGGAATGGTTTTGACTGGGCTTAATCTTGGTGGATTTTTGATCTTGTTGGCAATAGGATTTTCCTTTGAAAGGAGCTTGATGTCAGATTTTGAATCAGGTATATTAGTTTGATAAATTTGCAAACAGTTCTTTCTTGATCTGTAATCTAGTTCTCGTGTTTTTTGAATTCCTCTTTTGTCAAACGTAGAATTACCTTTTCTCCAACACCCCATACTTCTGACTTTGAAATTATTTTTGAATGCATCACGCCATCTGCAATCTCCAGCGATTCTAGTTCATGCGTGTCTGGATTACGATGAAGTCTCTTGACTTTGCCAATCTTGTGACCATCAATATCTACAACAGGAACCCCAACCCTCACTGGAGGCGTACTTAGCAACAGAGTCTCCTCAGTAAACTTATCGATGTATTCTTCTGGGAGATAAAAATCTCTTCTAAATCCCTGATGAATGGTCACGCCAGTTACCTGCAATGAATCTTGGTTAATGTGTATGTGCTTGACCTTGCCATACCGTATACCTTCTCTGTCAACAACTTTTTTTCCAGAGAATGTATCTGCTGTGGTTATATTGGATGGCATTCCATCAAGTTTTGTGGACATGTGCACTGCTTGTAGGATTTGTTTATGAAAATCAATATCAGAATTTTCCGTCAATGAGGTTAAATTACTTGACAATAGGATCTTGGTCATGAAGGACAGACAAGTATTTCAAGCCACACTTACAACTCGAGGCAGAAGAACAGGTAAACCACACTCTGTTCCATTGAGAGGGGTATCTTACCAAGATAAGATCTATTTTTCAAGGCACAAACCAGATGGGGATTGGTTCAAAAATGCCTTAGCGTATCCGGAGGTAGAGATAACTATTGACAATAAAATTAGAAAAGGATTTGCAAGAGAGGTTAAAGACCAATCCCTGAATAAGAAGATTTCTGAGCTAAAGTATCCGGGAGAAGAAAGAGCCAAAGATAAAAGAGTCACAATTGAGGTTACACTACATGAATCAGAGTAGTAAGACCACGTCGGTCCCATTCCTGATCACCTTCTAACTCTGCCACCGTTACAGTAAAGGAGATTACATCATATTGTTTTGCTTCTTCTGCGTGGAGGTTCAAGTTAAAGTCCATCAAGTCAAAGTCTTGAGTTGGAAGATCGGTCTCATCAATATATGCACTGCAAGTAGATTCTAGTCTAAACCTTGTATCTTTAAAATGATATCCTAGTCTAGTCTTTCTTCTCTCCCTTCCTGCTGCTTTGACGTTAACTTCTATCAGGCCAGGTTTTGACAGTGTATAGCTTGACTTGCCATTCACAAAAACACCAATCTGAAATGGTTTTCCAGCTGTAGCTTCTGCCATCTTTTGGATTCCATCATTCATTACAACATCAACGCCCTTGATTGACTGGGGCACTTTTGCAAGCCAGTTGGTAGTTCTTTCAACTGCGGCATCGATTCCAGCACGCCGTTTTTTGTCCTCTTCTTCTGGAAGCTTGTAGTAATCAACCCATTCTTTGTAGTCACCGGATATATCTTTGATAAAATTGATGCATGTTACCTTGTAATCTTCTAGACTGTTTGCTCTCTCCGATGCCTCATCAGTCCTAAGACTATCATAATCCATTGGCATTGCCATTAAATAATCTCAAACAACCACCTAAAAAAATGAAACTCGCTTTACGCAGTTAATCCATATAACCAGAAAATGTTCTACTCTAGTCATGATTTTTTCAAAGATTACACAAGACCTTCAAAAGGCCCTCAAGTCAGACTTGGCTCAGATAAGATTCATGGTAAAAAAGAATCCAGGAATGGCATATACCAAAATAGTTGATATTGGAACCAGAGTGGGTCAAAAACACAACATCAAGTTGATTGTTAACTTTCCCCATGAAGGAAAGATCGAACAATATGAATACTATGGCAAACGAGATCTAAGTCTCATAATAGATCAAGAAAAGACCAGATTTCCAATAGATAGGGAAAGAATCAAAGAAAAGGCAAAAGAGATCTTTGGAGATGTTAAGGTCGAGGATGCGTATATGTATGAGGGCAAGGAGGGAGTACGAGTATATGCCCCTGGCGGTAAGATAGACATCTTGCCACATTCCCTGCACATATGGACATTCTTTGATGAAAACGTTACAGAGTTTTGTAATTGGCTGATGGAAACAATCTATGAGATGAAAGGCAGTTAGTCCTTTGCCAGTTTGTCCATCAACTCGTTTGCTCCTTTATGGTTTGGTTCGATTTTTAGTATCCTATTGCAGCACTCTATAACTTTGTCGTTTTCTTTGAGGAAAAAGTGAACATTTGCTTTTAGTATTAGGGCTTCAATATCATCAGGTCTCAACTTTAGTACCTTATCAAAATAATCAATGGAATTTTTTGCATCTTCTAAAATATAGTAGGTGCTTCCCATGATAAAGAAAAAATCTGGATCATCGGAGTGTTTGCTCTCGATTTGTTTTCCAAGATCAAGAGCTTCCCTGTAGTCACCTTGATCAATTAGTTTTCTAATCTTTCTTTTTGGGAAATTAAGTATTGCCAAATTTTTATCACATTAAAACTAGGATAATCATGAAGTTTGAATCTTCATGATTCCTTTTTTTATAAGAAACTGGATCCCCTGAACAAAATCAGAATCACCTATTTGGCCCTCAGCCCACCATCCAGCGTTTTGTTTAATCCAGGATGGAATCTCGTTTGTTCCAGTACCAGTACCTGCCTCAGTTGGCGGAATCCTCATGACATCTTGGTTGATCAGAAACTGAATTCCCTGAACAAAATCAGAATCACCTATTTGGCCCTCAGCCCACCATCCAGCGTTTTGTTTAATCCAGGATGGAATGTTCAATTCTTTATCTTGTGTTGCACCTGACGCTATAATCGGAACATCAATTTCCAAAAAGTCTACTTCTTCAGAAGGGGGAGGAATATTTTTTGGATTGGTTCCATAAATCCAGATAACATAGTGTGCAGTACCAGGATCTTCTTTTACCTCAGTCTTCATGGTAAGCTGACCAGATGGTGAAAATAGGAAGTCCCTTCCTTGTTCATTTGCAATTGACCTTATCCATTCTTGATTGTCATTCAGAACTCTCAAATCCCAGTGAACCTCATTTAGAAATGTAGTTTGATCAAATTTGCTTTTGAAGCTGATTAGCCACTTCATATCACACCCAACCATGGGCTCAGGTGGGCCATATTTTACATCCATAAGATACTTGAATTTCTTAGTCTGTTCATCAATATCGGTCAGATTGGGTTCGGAAAGATCTGGGCACCCTAGTTGTTGCTTCTTTTCTGCAGTTGATACAACATCTTTGAATGGATTCTCTTGCACATTTTGTTTATAGGTTAATAGTTCGAATTCATACTCGGTTGGCGGAATGCCCTCTGATACATGTACAAACGTTTTTGCCTTTACAGGAAACGGAAATTCATCAACTACCCAAACATTGCTTGAATATCCTCCAGTTGTCCAAGCTATGATAACTGCATCTTCAAACGTTTTAGCTGGAGTACTTACATCTTCAATCTTAAATGGGACAATCTGTTGTCCTCCAATATTTCCAATCTTTCCCCAAGACTTGGCTGTGAACTCCTTTGGGCCAGAACCAATTCCTGTTGATTCAGACGATGCAAAGGCAGTAAGCCATGCTATAGATGATTTGAATGCGGTACGATAGGGAACCAAGTTCTTTGAACCCCCAACAGGTTCAGGGGCAACGGTTCCAAGCTCCATGTCACCTTTGAGTATCTTGTTGCCATCATACACTACTGCCTCAACAAGCCAAACATCTTCGGTTCCCTTTTTGCCCTTTCCTTTTATCCAAAAGTCCATTTCAAAATCTTGACATTCGTTGAAACTAAAATGACACAATTCGTAGGAAAAGAAGTCGCCTTGCTCTAGTCCTTCTCCCACATACCAGCTTCCCTCCTTGTCTACTCCACCTGCCTGGAGTGGACCAGAGCCCGGTCCTTGCTGAGCAAAAGCCATAGAGAGGTTACCAGTTATTAGGACTAAAGCTAGAATTGGTACTAATAATTTAAACTTCAATCATGTAAAATCCCGCTGCTACCTAGTTAAAGTTTATTCAAATAACGCAAATATAGAGGATAAAGAATTCGCATTTAGATGTGTGAATGCTCCAAGGTACACGTGTATGAAGTCGAGTACAAGCTTGACGGCATGGCAGTTGTACCTACACACAAAAACTGTGGTGACGCGTTAAGTGACAAACAGGCAGAACAGATGCAAAAGGACCTAATAAAGATCTGGAATTTTGAAGAGGAAGAAGAGTAGGTACTACAGAAAAAGAAAAAGTGAGATCAAAGGCTTATCCTTTCAATTGTGAAACTGCTTCTTTGCAGACATCTGTTGGACAGTTACAGTCTTCTCCGCAAATACAGTGACCTTGCATAGCGCAGTCACATTGGTAATCAGGATCGCCAGTGTCTGCTTCGCAACCACATGCTTGATCTGCCATGTATGGGTGTTCCATGTCGTAGTTTTAAAAGTTTTAGTATCCTGCAGCCTGGTTTCACTTGTTTATGATACCAAGAATTGCTTTTGAAGCATTTCTTAGTTTTTTAGACTGTTGCTCTAGTTGAATTGGATCATTTTCGATATCAAATGCAACCTTGAGAATGTGGATTAGCTCTGGATTTCTGTGTAAATTACCTTTGATTGATAGCATATTTTGCTTGTTAATGTAGCCAAGATAAAAGTAACAATCTGCAAGAAGTGAATTTTTAACCATAAAGTTGTGTTTTCTTTCAATTATTTTGGAATGATCGTTTTTTTCTACCATATCAGAGAATCCCATAGTTGACTTTGACATCCTAGACAAAGAAGGCTGCGAAGCTCGTTCAATCCCTATACAATCAGAAACTATAGACAGGTTCTCGTTGATTTTGTTCTTTGGAAGAGAACGTAGTGTCTCTAGCATGTGAGAAGGACTTGGTCTTTTTTTGTTTAGTCCACATATTGCATCTGTAATCAAAAATGCTGCACACTTTATCCAACATCCTGCAAACTGGTCCAATTCAGACAACTTTTCATCTGCCTTACCACAACAAAAAAGCGATTCTACAAGTGAATCCTTTGCAAAGCTAGAAAAATATCTGGATTTTTTTTCTCTTACTTTTGATAGAAGCATGGTCAAATCCCATGACTCATCAGATATTGCTTGCATCCCATCTAACTGTATAAGAACATGCGGTCGTGATTCGGATTTTGATGTATGCTGTACCCGAATCAGTTCGCCGTCAAACTCTGTTACAAAATCATTTTTTTGATCATCAAGCACTGTAATGTTGTATTCACAACACGGATATGGCTTGCTTGTGTGACACCCTCCTAGTCCAACTGATTTGTCACCGATCTTCAACGTATCAAGTAGATTTTGTAGATCCACGATTCTTGTCAAATTGAATTTTCTATAAACTCTACAACTTGTGAAATTTTACCAAACGATTCAATTGAGAAACATTTGCTTTAAATTGCGAAATACTTTGCCTGTAATCAAGCTCCTGTGGTGTAGTCCGGCTAAGCATACTGCCCTCTCAAGGCAGTGATCCCGGGTTCAAATCCCGGCGGGAGCACTACTATTCAGTACAACTAAGGCAAAAACATTACAGAAATAGAAGAACATGTAAGCAAAATGCAAAACTTGTTAAAAGAGATTCTAAAGTATGCCGATATTGAAAAAGCAAGATAAAGACAGAAATGACTTTTTAAAAAATAACTAGCAATAACGGTTCAATAAATTGATCTAATTTTTTCTAGTAAGACTTGATACTAGATATTTTCGCAATCATATATGCAGCTGTTATTTCATCAGCCATGCCCAATATTTTGCCAGTAATGGTTTTTTTCCATGAAACTTTACTCTTGCCTTTGAACTGTTACGTTTAAGCTCATCTTGAATAATTTTTAAAATTGCTCTTTCGTCTTTTGCCTTCTTGTTTGAGATATGTTCTACCTCCACCAGTTTTTTGATGAACCCTGCCTCTACATAGATGTCATAGAACCACCACCCCATTGCAAATTTTGCCTCCCTACTGAACTTGTAACCATTTGCTATCCTTGATTTTTCTTCAAACAGTTGGAATATTTTTTTTAACAGTTCTATGTCAGTTTCAAAATCCCGTGACGATACAGAAAAGAGTGGGATCCACGTCATTGATACCAAACTTGGATTAGCTTTTCCATTAGTAATTTGTTCTTGTAAGAATTTTCAATGTTGTTTTTGATTCTTTGCTGGCATACTGAGTTCAATCAGATATCTTACTTCAGAGTATTATTTTAGATGTCAGTATTTGACATGATTTCTTTTAAAATAGGATTGCGTTTTGCCTCAATACTGTATCTTGGATCAATCTTTGTTGCCTCTTCTAGCGCACCCAAAGCTTCACTAGACTTTCCTTGTCTTGCATGAACGAGGGAGATGTTATACATTGCAGCTGCATTTTTTGGTTGAAGGCTTAGGACTTTGTTGTAGCATGATACTGCCTCGTTGTATTCTCTTAGATTGACAAACATTACCCCCTTGTTTAAAATAGCCTCTATGTAGTTTGGATCCTCTTCTAAGGCCTTGTCAAGTGACTTTATTGCGTCTTCAAACCTTTCCAGCTTTCCAAGTATTAGTGCCCTGTCGTTTAAGATGGTCTTGTCAGATTCTATGCTCTCTGCCTTCTCAATCTCACCTAGAGCATTCGAGCCATTTCCAAGAATACTCAAAGCGTAGCTTTTTTCCTGAAGTGCACGAATGTTTTTGGGATTTTTTTCTAGGATTTTGTCATAACACGATATAGCTTGCTTTGGATTGTCGCTTGCTGTCAAGACCATTCCTTTGTTTAAGAGAAGATCCGAGTTGTCAGGTTGGAGATCCAGTGCCTTGTCAAAAATCTCTAGTGCCTCTTTGTGCTTTCCTTGCGAAGCTAGTCTTATGGCATCATTTGATAGGCTGTCTACATTCACAGTATTTCGGATCAATTGGACATTTTTTATGTCATTCCAGTTTCTGATCCTTATTATACAGAAAACATTATCAGAATTAACCACCAGTTCAATATTACAAACTATGAAGGATCTTGTTTTAAGAAAAGAGCTAGGCGTGATGGCGCTCTTATCACTAGTCTTTGTTGTAGGTAGTTTCATGGAAACAGACACAGATCTGGAAAAATCTACCTTTCATACCTTCCTGCCTGCTGCTTTTGGCCAAGAAATGGCAGATTCCCTTGCTAACTCTCTGGAGAAGTTCTATCAAACGAAACCTTCACAAACAGACATACAGTTAATGTGGCTTGGCAAGCACAAGATAGGAGATCTTGAGGGTTTTGCATCAGCTGGCTACCTAATCAAAACAAGTCAAAACATTGTGCTTATAGATTCATCCAGCCTTTTAGACAGCAATATTGAAAATATCGAGCAGATCGATATCATTTTTGTAACTCACACTCACGGTGATCACTTTATTCCAGAATCAACTGTTAAACTACAAGAAAAGACAGACTCTATTGTAATTGCAAATCCTGCAGCTTATGGCATGTTGGAGTCAGACATACCCTCAGGTAATCTTTACAAGATGGAGCCAGATACTACACAAGAGATCACTTTTGGAGAATCTAGTGAGACAAAAATTATCAAGGTGCAGAGTTTTTTGGCAGAGCATCCAGTAAAAAAACCTCTAGTTTACCTCTTTGAGATTGATGGTTTCACAATATTTCATGGTGCAGATTCGGGATTTGTAGAATCCCTTGATAAGATAAGCACCGACGTTCATATCTCTCTGGTCCCAACTGGAAGCCCTTCTCCTAGTGCGTCACCTCAAAATGCCTACCAAATGGTAAAGTCAACCAATCCAATCGTGGCATACGCGATGCACGGCTCTGAGAAACAAAACCAAGAATTTGTCTCCTTGATAAAAAAGGATGAATCACTAAACACCAGGCCAATCATTCCCAAGCAGTATGAGATAACAAATCCTACAGAGGTTGTACCAGAATTTCCAAATACAATAATCATAATGATTGCAGGTGTTTTTGTTACAATCTTGATAGCAAGATATTCAAGATATAAAATTGGTCATTCTCTAAAATTAGCTCAATAAACACAGCAACTGTACCCAAATTGTTTTATCTAGTCATCTAAACTCCAGCCCCTGAATCATGCCAATACTCTGACGGATCTGTAAATTTTCTCTTTTTTGGGTGTGCCTTTTCGTAATGCCGTCCCAGTCTTGTTTCATTTGCAAATTCCATTCCACACTCTTTGCATCGAATTTTAGGCATGCAGTGAAGAAATTGCCAGTTTCATGATTGATAAGTATGAAGCCAGATATCGGCAAGTTTGGACCTACAAGAATCGCAGTCCAGTATATGTTCATAAAACTTTTTTGAATTATTTGCAAACTCTTTGACAACACGTTCTTGTGCTGATTTGTCAGAGCCAATCATACTAGAATCTCTTCCATTCTGGATTAAAAAGATGTAGTGTCATCCTATGAATAGTGAGGACTAGGTTGAGCCTCTTGGAATGCGTCATATATGACTGGTTCATCGTACTTTTCTTGTAGTTCTCTTTTCCATTCTAAAGTGTGGTTTATCGCCTCACCTATCCTGTCAGGTTTTATGTTGCAATGGCAAGTAAGACGATACAAAGCGATATGTGTAATGTATGATTGATTAAAAGATTTTAGTTATGACATTTAGTAATGATGTATTTAGACTATTTTTTTGATACCAGATAAACATCATATTCGAGTTCTTTAACTAAGCTTTTGTCTAGTTCTGTGAACTCGAAGTCTTTTTCTTTGATCTTTTCGTAAAGTGATTTTTCAATTATCACAAGGTTTGGAAGTGCATATGGATTTATCTTAAATGCCAAACTCACTGGTTCTCCAAAGATATCCTCAACAGATGCAGTCTCTCCGCTAACAATATCGATTTTGCCATATGTCAAACTAATCCTGTATCCGATTCCAGGCAAGTCTTCCTCCTCCATTTTATCATTTAGGGATTGACTCAAAGAAGATATATCCAAACAACAATTCAAGCTGGTGGCAAATACATCATCATATTTGGATGATGGGAAGTAAAACAAAACTGCATCATTGATAAACTTGACAGATATTCCTTTATGCTCTTTTATCTTATCTAGTATGGCATCTGTGAAAATCTTGTAATATCTTTTCTTCTTGTCCTCAGACAAGCTCTTAGTTATCTTGAAAGAGCCAACAATGTCAACTAGACACACACAGGAATCTTCTTTTGTCTGAGAGAATTGTTGCAAAATATCATCCTGTCTTTTGATTATATCGTTTCTTCTTGATATTGCAGATACTGTTTCATTGATGGTTTTTGTCATTGAATCAAATGCAGATGAGAGCTGTCCAATCTCGTCGTTTGTTTTGACTTGGGCCTTTGCCTCAAAGTCTCCTTCTGAGATCCTGTTTGCAGCATCTCTTAGTTTGAGGATGGGGTTTGAGAGTCTTTTTGAGAGGAAATATGTTACAACTGTTGCAATAACCATTAGACTACCTCCAATCATGATAATTTTCTCCTGTAGGTTATAGATTGGCTCCAAAATTGCAGATTCATTTACTTCTGTTATTAGTACATAGCCCAGATCTTTTTGGCAGTATGATACGCCAAAGATATCAACATCCCTGTAATCAGAATAAACCAAACCGCTTACGCTTTGTCCACTCTCAAAGCATTTGCGTACAGGTTCTGTCTCAACTCTCTGAGTAAATTCTGCATCTTCAACGAATAGGGACTCTGATACCATTAACATGTCCTTGTTGACCAGATACACTTCTCCGGTATCTTGTAAACCAAATCTGTTTAGTAGGATCCCATCAAGGGCAGAAGAATCAGTGGTTGCAATTATTGATCCTATGACGCTACCACCGTTTGCCGTGATTGGAATGACAAACCGAAGTAACCTTTCCTTGTTCTCGCTTTGAATGAATCTTACTTGAGGACTGTTAACTTTAGACTCTCTTGGGTTGAAATCTACCGAGTCATCCTCAGAAAGAGAGTAGATCAACTTTCCCCGGTTATTGACAATTTTAAGATCCCTCAAACTAGCATCGAATTCGTTTTGTTGAAAAGATGTCACCTCATTTGTAATGTATTCTTTTTTTTCTCCAAGCAGATGTTGGAATGTAACATCGTCGATACCAGAGGGTAACTGTAATAATGTTTCTTTAATGATATCATTTGACGCTAATATTTTGAGGTTATTAATTCTGGTTTGTATTATAGAGGATACTGCCTCGCCTCTAGCCTGTGACTCTTCTTGAAGTGTATCCTCAACATTGGTCTTGATTATAGAATCTGTCAGATTAAATGCCAAACCTGTACTAATTGCAATGGATATCAAGGAAACCCCAAGTACCAAAATAACAAGTTTAGTTCCTATGCTAAGAAATGTCATAGATTGATCTTTCACAATCTATTCGGATATTTAATAATAAGGAATGGTTCGGTTATGTGGAAATATTTACTTGTTATGTAAGAGCATCACGCAGCTTCTTTTCTTTTCTGAATTTTACATATGTTAGAGCATTGAATCCAAATATGATTCCAAGTCCAATATATGCAAGTGGTTGGCTGTAATCAATCAGCACTCCAGATACTGTACTTCCAAATATGCTTGGCAGCAACGAAAGGGCGTATAACCACCAACCACAACAACCTAGTGGCACCAAAGAGAAGAATGAAAAAAACGATGTTGCCGCCGTACTTCCAGAGTTTCCTCCAAATCCCTTTTTACCACCAATTCGGCATCCAAGTCTCTTACTCTTGTCTGCAAGAAATATCTGCAGGCCTATTCCAACTGCCATTCCAAAAATTACTATGGAGTTTAACTGTAATGCAGCATTCATTGCGGCAAGTGGTGGCAGAGCAGGAGTTGTAACTACAACAACAGTAAGGTATACTGCAATCGTTGCAAGACCTACAATAATTGCCTTTTTTATTGGACTAAGAGATGACCATTGTCTTGCAGCCGCACTGTTTGATACAGACTGTCTTAATCCAACTGCCTTGCTCATATATTCTACCTACTACAAATTTACTTTTAACCTCTTTTCCACATCTAATCCAGATCAATGTTCCAAAGTAGGGAAACATAACAAAGATCCGGTTTTAATAGTATAGAGAGCTATTGAGAGTATATGTCATTTAAAAAATGCGTTCATTGTGGTCATGAATTTGAAAGTTTGTTTGACCAACCTATTTGCTCCCAAAAATGTGCCTCACAGATTGGGAGATAAGCACAATTTTTTTCTTTTATGCAAATTAATCAAATCACAATCACACGATCAAAATCTTTGTTTTTATGCAAAGTTGCAAACCAATAAATCTGGCACAAAGAGTATAAGATTATGCAAGGACACAGAATAACTCACATCAGAAAGAAGAACCCGCCAACAAACTGTACTTGCATAACTGCAGTAAAGCTTGGCAAAGGCGACAAGTTAAGTATTGAGCAAGTAATTGAGATGATGCGTGGAAAAGGAAAAGACAAGATGAATCATCAATTTTACCTAAAAGCAGGAGGAAGGGAGATTGGAGTCATGGCAGTTCCAGAAAATGAACCAAAGTACATCAGAACCGAGAGAAGTGATTCGCCATACGACAGTCTTTTAGACCTGCCAACATTTTAGCAATCAGTCTGGTTTTTATCAGGCGGTAAACATCAATCTGTATGGTAACATGCGATAGATGCGACAATGGACATCATGACCAATGTATGGGAAAATCAGACATGTTTGACTGTGATTGTAATTGCAACAACTAATCCTTTGATTCTTTGGTTTTGGATTTTTTGGTTTGTTTGTCCTTTGGTTTTGAGTGCACTTCTAGGTGCTCATATAGCTGTTCCTTTGTCTCAAAGATTTGCTCGCAATAATAGCACTGGTGTATCAACAAGAATTGTATTTCAGAATAAATGTTAAACATTTTCCCAAGTCGCTATAGCAGTACATCACATTTTATCTGGAGTTAGAAAAATCAGCTAAACAATATCTTGTTGAGCTCGTTGTTAATACTGCGCATGTTTTGCTCAACCTCCTTTCTATGTTTAACACAATAAAACTCAAGTCTTCTACAATCTGGGCAATTTAGATACCTTTCAAACAGACCGTTCATGAACGAACTTGGAGTTTTGATTAAAAATAGTTACTATGAATTGAGACTAGAGGCCACTAGTTAGTTTGGTTTCTGATAGTTTCAAGCATGTTATTGACTGATGATCTCATATCAGGAATTGCCTTTGATACTTTGAGGTATAACGACTCAGATACGGAATCAGAATAATCTTGCAAAGTGTGCTCTAGATCCGATACACCAGTTCGAGCCTTCATCAAGAGATCCTCCATGAACTGCGGATCTGTGTCTCCAACATACTTGTCGTCTTGAAATGAGGATTCATAATTTTTTATAACACTAGACAGAGACTGGAATCGGATCGTGATTGATCTTTCCATCTGTTGTTCTATTTCCCCAGGCGACTTTTCTGGAAGAGAGCTCTCTATTTGCCTTTGAAGCATCTTTATCCTAGAATCAACGCTTGCAAAACCAATCTTTCCTAGGTTCTCAAAACGCTGCGCAATCTCCAAGTCTGACTTCATTTCCTCGTCAAGGTTATTGTACTGCTCATGCAGAGATTTCATCTCAAACCTAGCATCCTGAAGTTTCTCCAGTACTTGTGGCAAGGATAGGTTACCATGATACTGACCGTTATAGATATCTGAAGATATATCATCGATTCTTGATTGTATTTGGTCTAGTCTTTTGTCAAGTTCAAATTCTGTTGGTACCTCATCGACAATACACTCGCCTTTGTACTGCAATTCCACATGCTCTGACCTCAACGCACACATGTTGCCATAGGTCTCACCATTTGCTCCACAGACAGGATTCCACTCCAACGTACAGGCAATGGCAGGTTTTGCTATCTGCCATCCTCTCTCCATTAGCTTTGATACGGTCTCTGACTTTACGCAAGCAGGAGTTGCATCATGTGACTTGAATACTAGCTCAAAGCTGGGAGCGCACACAACACTTGATGCTGGAATTCCTGCCTTTCCTTGGAGTCCAGGTCTTAGATAAGACGTGTCTTTTCCTGGTTTGCATGACTCTGTAGAAGTTTCTGCTTTACACTCTGCCGGTGTTATGCATTTGTTATCTAACAAGACAAATCCCGGCACACACAATCCATCAAATGGCTTGTGTGACTGCATCTGAGAGTAAGCTGAAATAGTTACTCCAAGAATCAAGACTGTAAAGAAAAGCAATAATGCTATTTTCACTAAAAAATCGGTCAGTCAGCGAATACTTAAGTCATCCTAAATCTGGGAAACAAATAGAACTGGTAAACCACACATAACCTACTATGAATAATCCAAGAAAACCAAACTACAAAATAAGTGAGGCAATTCTCAAGAGGTGGTCTCCAAGATCCTTTACTGGAGAAAAGATTTCTGGTGAGGAACTGATGAGCCTCTTTGAGGCAGCTAGGTGGGCCCCCTCGTCTTTTAATGGCCAGCTTTGGCGATTTATCTACTCTCATAGGGAAACAGAGCATTGGGATTTGCTTTTCAATACACTTGTAAGCTTTAATCAAAGTTGGGCAAAGGATGCATCTGCTCTTGCATTGATTATCTCAAGGAAACATTTTGAGATGAGTGAAAATCCGGCTCCCACTCATCTCTTTGATGCAGGAGCTGCTTGGGAAAACTTGGCATTGGAGGCAGTATCGAGGAATCTTGCAACACATGCAATGGAAGGATTCGATCACGAAAAAGCAAGAAAAGACCTTGAAATTCCTGAGGAATACGACGTCATTGCAGTAATTGCAATAGGCAAACAAGGTCCAAAGGAGAAGCTAGACAAAGAGATTCAGAAAAGAGAGTTTCCCTCAGATAGAAGGCCGCTTTCAGAAATCGTAATGGAGGGAAGATTCAAACAATAATTCTTGCCTTGAATGAAGAGATAATCAAATCAATAATTGTATTGATACAAAATGACTTGGGAGACAAGGATATTCTGTTTCGAATACTAAATTACCTAAGAAATGACAAAAAACCATTTGGTCCTGACTTGAAGTACCTCAAGAGTCTTTTTGAAAAAAATCTTCCAGATGAAAAAAAATTGCTAGAAGAATTTTAGAATATTTTGTGAAAGTTATCCTCTGGCGTGTTTAAACTACGATCAACGATAATGTCGAAGTTCCTTAAAACATTCTGAGGAGGAACAAACATCATCATTCTTCCAAGATTCAAACTCTTTTCCACAAATTCTACAAGCCTTGATTGTCATCTGGTAAGTACAGTTCTGAAGTATAAAAGCCGATCTTTACTTTCAGTAGGAGACCATAGAACACAAACTACAAAATGAAGCTAGCTTAGAGATTTTTATGAGCAAAGTCGACGAGGAAAAAGATGAGATTACAAACCGGCTGGTAAATGACTTTATCGGTCTCTCTGATGTTACAAATGATGCCAAAAGCAGGTATGCTAGATTCAATGAATTTAGAAAAAGAGTTGTAAACGAACCTGAAGACATTCAGGTGAGCTTTCTAATCAAACTCGCAGACAGGATATCTTCGATAAAAAAGGACTAGTCAGATATTTTTTGCAAGCTCTGAGAGATCCTTTAGCCTGTTTCTAATTGTAACCTCAGTTACATTTGAGGCCATCGCAATATCTCTTTGTGAGAACCTTTCTTTGCATTTTGTTGTTGCAATGTATAAAGCTGTGGCAGCAATGCTCATCGGATTCTTTCCCTGTGATATTCCCTGTCGTTCAGCTTCCTTGATGATCTTGAAGGCAACTCGTTTGACAGATTCCGATAGGCCAGTCTTGCTTGCAATTCTTGCAACGCAGTTAACAGAATCCACAACAGGCATTTTTAGATCTAGTTCAAGGACAAGCTTCCTGTATGCAGTAGAGAGTGTCTTTTTCTTTACGTTTGCAACCTCTACAAAGTCTTTGAGAGTTCTTGGCGTATCTGAATCCCTGCAAGCAATGTAAAGTGATGCAGCAATTATATCAACAATGGATCTTCCCCGAACCAAGTTCTTCTCAAGTGCCTTTCTGTAAATGTATGCAGCTTTTTCAGAGACTGCACTTGACAGACCCAGCTTGTCCTTCATTTTTTTAAGGTGTGTGAAAGCCTCCTTCATGTTTCTGTCAACAGTATTGTTTTTGGATCGTGAATCCCATATGCGGATTCTTCCCATAGTACTTTTCATTGAAGATGACAGATTCTTTCCTGTTGCATCCTTGTTTGCATAACTAATTACAGTGGATAATCCCATGTCATGTTCTGAAAGCGATGTCTTCATTCCGGTTCTGCTGGTACTTTGGCCTGTCTCTGTGAAAAAACTTCTCTCCGGACCTGTCTCTTCGTTTTTCTCAGAAATCACAAAACCGCAGTGACTGCACACAATCTCGCCGGTTTCAGGATCACTTACCCTGTCTCTTTTGCCGCAATACTGGCACCTTTCTATACTATATTCTGTTTGAACCATTTAGTTTTCCATTACCATGCCTTTTGCACGATTCTTTGTAAACCAGAATTACCGCAAGCTTGAGGTAGTCTGTTTACAGAGAAGACCCACATTCTAGGTTATTAATGGTTGCTAAAATAAGCAAGAAAAAGAGATTATAAGTGAAAATTTGTTCTAAACTACACTGAACATAACTGAAATTCCAATTACAATTAGGATAGTGGGAGACCCAGAGGCAGTAGCCGATGAAATCTTCGGGCACACCATGAACCACGAGACAAAGGAGCCAAAGATCAACAGGTCTGTATTAGTTGAGGACTATATAGAGTGCAGGAGAAGAGAATATATCTTCAGAGAAGAGCCAAGCGCTCCTCAGGACTTGGTAATAGTTTTTGGAGTGGTAGATGAGAAAAGACCTTTTGGAGTTATATCCCAGTTCCTTTATGAAAAGCTACAATCAATGTCAAAGATATCGCTAATAATAGGCAATGAGGAGACGCCAGTCAACGCCGAAGCTATAAGGGTTGTATTGGAAAAAATATGGAAAAAAAATTTGGTTTAAGATAATCTAAAAAGAAAAATCCTAAAACCTAAACTGCTTGGTCTACTCTAACTTTTTTACGTTAGTAGCTGCTGGACCTTTTTGTCCTTCGCCGACCTCAAACTCGACCTTGTCGCCTTCCCTGATAAATCCTTCAATTCCTGTCTTGTGTACAAAAATATCTTCACCAGATTCTCTTGCGATAAAGCCATAGCCTTTGGTTCGGTTAAACCATTTTACGGTACCTTGTTCCATGTTGTTATTTGTAGTACGATTTCCTGATTATATTAACTTGTCAGTTCTGAGTGTACCCTGACTTTTTCTTTGAGAATAGAGTATACCTTATGACATCTCCAAAATAGTGCCATATGATAAGAGATATTGTTCCAAATCCGATCATCTGGATTGCAGCTGACTCTGGCATCTTGTTACACCGCGATTACTGAGATATTATCTCTCCAAGGAAGAGAATGCTTCTCAAAGACCTCCTTTACTTTGTCCTTGCACTCTGATGGAACGGCAATTACAAAAGGTACTCGTGCCTTTTCTGATTTTCCGCTCTTCATGAGCCTCTTTGCAAAGTCCTCAAACTGTTCAATAGTAAGTGACTCTTCTAGCTCATCACATGACTTTGCTAATCCAATGTATGCAAGACCTTCATTGTCGTCTCTTGCAAGAACATCTGGGGAATGTCTTTTAATTACTTGGGGAGATTGATATCCTGATAAATTTGCAAACTTTACTTCCAGACCATTTTTCTTAAAATGCTCAATTAAAGATTGGACAAGTTTTGCGTTGGCACTAATGCTCAAAAATTACTCCTTGCGGAGGCATAAACCTTCTTCACAATACAAGCTCTTGCTTCCCATCTATAATCTTTCTCATCTATTCATTCCTTGCCGTCGCGTTCGCTATATCTTCCAAACGATCTCATCTTTCCAAATCCCAACCAATAGTAGGTCTTACCATCCTCAAGGGATTCGTGGTACTTTTGGTGTTTTTCAAGCTCCGGATCCCCCCAATCTCCATCACACACAAAGCTACATTTTTTCTGTATCCCATCCTTTTTGTATCCCTTGCAAACTATCAACAGATTACCTAGCAATTTTTTTGATATAAATCTGAAAGGATCCCAAAATCATTATGAACATTTGAGACCCAGACGTAGTAATTGAACAAAAAGCAAGCAGTCATTATAACAGGCGGAATCATTGCCGCAATAGCTACAATATTTTTTGTGGTTGGATTCACCCAAGAGCAGGAGCTTCGACGATATAATTGTAGGCCAACTCCCTCAAACCCAGAAGTACCATACTATATTGAGGATGCCCCATTCAAAGAAAAGTTTGGTGCAGATCTTCAGGGAGAGCGGTTCCATCTAAGTGGAAGAGTATTTGACCAGAATTGCAATCCATTAGAGGGCGCAGTAATTGGTCTGTGGCACACTGACAGCCACGGAGATTATGATAACTCTGGATATGTTCTTTGGGGGGAAGATAAGAACATACTCTGGCAGATACTTTCTTGATACAGTATTTCCAGAAAAGTATTCCGAAGCTGGAGTCATGAGACCCAGACACATGCACCTCAAGGTTCGGATCCCAGATGAGTCTCCGCTTACAACGCAGCTCTACTTTGAAAATGATCCGGACAGAGACATCTTTGTAAAGGATTCACTTGTACTAAGCGTTGAAAGAAAAGACGGGATAAAGACATCAACTTATGACTTTGTTATAAAGACTGGCTCGTAGAATCTGTTGCAAGATATTAATGATGTATTATTTGAAATTGAATTATGTTTGTTGCAATAGTGCGGTTTCCAAAGATTAGTCCAGAAAAAGAAAAGGATCTTTTGGAATGGTTTGAGTGGACAAACAACGAGTTCAAAAAGTATGACGGGTTCATCTCAAGAAAGCTTGTCAAATCAAAGAAAGAGCAAACCTTTGCAGTAGTAGTGGAGCTTGAAAACGAAAAGGTGCATTCAGAAATTCATGCAAGCAAGTTTCACAAGGCTGCACTTGAGAGGCTCTCCCAGATAATTGATGGCCATCCAAAAAGAGAAATTTTTGAGCTAGTACAAAAATGAATGCTCAGGGGGATTGTTGACCCATCTGGTGCTGCCCCATCTGCTGTGATCCTTGCTCCTCAATGCATGGCATCAGGTCCTTGTGAAACTCTAGATGCTGCGCCTGAGAAAACGTTTGATGTTCAGGACTCATTGCAAGATTTAGCATCTCCTCACAGGACATTCCCTGCCATGGGGTTTCCATGAACGGGTTTGATGCTGCAACATACACTGCAATTGATGCAACAATCACTGCACCAACTATACTGTACATTATTGCCCTTCTTTGCATCCTTGAGAGCATAAGGTAGCAATCTCTAGGCCCTATTTATGGGGTTAATTTGGCCTCGATTCTTGAGGAATGGTTAGAAAATAACTGGGGAAACTTGGCAGAACATATGCAGGGTTTTATGAAGGAAGACAAAAGACAGGGATCAGTGTCAGGAATAAGGAAGGCCTACACTGCATAGAAGAGCTAAAAATCGCATCCTGTTTTTGTCAGGCTTTTTGGAGCTTGATTCAAAAAATAAAATCAATGTTTGAGGTAGTTCAGAATGTCTTGATTGTTCTAAACTCCTCAATCATTGGAGAGGTCAGTATACTGTCAAGCTCTTCTAGGGTAACAGTTTTTCTTGTAGGTTGGGACATGGTCTGGAGCCTGTACTCTATTACAAATAATTCAAGTTGGCCTGACATTACATTAGAATACGGTCAGAAAGCATTTCAATGATTGCGTGTAATATGAAAGAATTACAGAGCTTTGTGCCCAAAAACCATCCAAAAAATCAAGTCGTTTTTGTAAAATCAAACCATGTCAAGCCGAATTATTAGGCAGTCAGATTTTTTGATTGTTTTGAATACTTCTGAACTAGCGTCCTGTACCATATCCAAACGAGTTTATCGACAATCAGTAAAAATAGAATACCCCCTCTTTACGTAGGAAAACCTGCGGTGTATAACATTATAATTTCGTAAGCTTTATGCAGTAAACCAAGGTAGACCGACGTAGACAATATGCCAACAATTTCAGCTAAAGTTTCAAAAAAAGATTAGTTGTTCTTCATTTGCTTGTTCCATTTATCTGTAGATTTTAGATCCTTTGAGCTCGTTGTGTTTGCCTTTGCGAGATTGTTTTTCATCTGGTAATAGATTGGATTGTCTGGCTTGTACCCATTACACTCAAACTCGAACTGGTCGATTATGGCAAACCCTTTTCCAAAATATGCTTCTTCTTTGTCTGAAAGTGTGTCTACTTTGTAACTTACAACAGTACAATCTTGATAGTTGAATTGTCTGATTACTTTGCCTCCCTTTGCAAGCATGATCTCAACATCAAAGAATTTGTATGGGTACTCAACGCCCACATTTCTCCCTCGATATTTCTGGGATTCGTCAGCTGCTTCATATAGGTATGGCGTGTTTCCAGGAACCTTCTGTATCTCAAATGTTGGAGTGTCACGGAAAGCAGAACTCCCAAAGTCTCCACCAAAACCACTTTTTTGTATAAATGTCTGAACTGGAACAAGCTCTGTTCCTTCCCTAAACTTGAACACCATGGTTGTTCTGAGGTCTTCTGCGGTCTTGTATGGATTTTTTTCTGTCTTTTGTGCAGTAATGTCTGATACTTGAAATCCCATTATCGTGGAGATAGACAATGTCGCAACTACTGAAAGGGCAACTAATGTAATTGTCTTGGACATTTCCATTGTTCTAAATGAAAATCGTGTTGTAATAACATGTGTGCATATTTTTTACGTAGGGTTAGAATTGCTATATGGATTAGGTTTGCTATATAGTTGGAAATTTGATTATGAAAGAATTATCATGGTCAACTCACCTCAAAACGCCTCAATACAGAAATTCTGCAATGTGAGCCAGTCCAAAATAGTTTTCTGCAATTCTGTCATACTGATTGTCAGTCTCCAGAACCTGCATTTCAATCAGTGAATCTAGCCACAACATAATCTAAGATGTTTGAATTAATCACAAATTCGAGCTAATATCTCTATATAGCACTATAGAATCTACCAGAATTACGTAATCTATGTTTGTTATGCGTAAATAAACAAAGTTTAATGGTTTGATCAATGAGATTTGCAAAGACAGTATCGATGCTGATCATTGTGTCACTGATCATGCTGATGTCGCCATTAAATGTTAATGCACAAACCACACCTGAGGAACCAAATCCATCAAAGGAATTCAATATAGCAGCAGCTGGTGCCTCATTTCCGTTTCCACTAATTGATCTGTGGAGAGTTGAATACAAGGAACTATATCAAAATGTAAACCTCAACTACCAATCAATTGGAAGCGGAGGAGGAGTAAAACAGCACATAGAAAAGACCGTCAACTTTGCTGCATCTGATGCACCACTCAAACCATCAGAGAGGGAACTAGCGCAAAATACACTACACATACCAGAAGCAATAGGCGGTGTGGTTGTTGCATATAACATCCCCGAGGTGCCAAACAAGGGAATAAAGCTAACTGGCAAAAACATTGCAGACATTTACCTTGGCAAAATCACAATGTGGAATGATCCTGAAATAACTAAGAATAACCCCGATATTAACCTCCCAAACGAGGAGATTGTGCCGGCAAGACGTTCTGATGGTTCTGGCACCACCTTTGTCTTTACCGACTATCTGGGTACGGTCAGTCCAGAGTTTGAGGAAAAAATCGGCATAGGAAAATCTGTTCCATGGAATGTCGGAGTAGCTGCAGCGGGAAATGAAGGAGTGGCAGGAATTGTAAAGAGCACTCCGTATTCGATTGGGTACATAGAACTTGCATATGCCTTCCAAACGGGTTTATCATATGCATTTGTTCAGAATGGTGATGGTACTGCATTCATAGAACCATCCATTGATTCAATCTCTGCAGCATCAGGTGGTGTTGCAAAGACACTTCCAGCAGCAGAGGCAGACTGGAGCAAGGTCACGCTAGTTAATGCACAAGGACCTGATTCTTACCCCATTGCAAGTTTTACCTATCTGCTAGTCTACGATGACTTGGCAAAGACCACTGATACAAAGGACAAGGCAAAGGCTGTGATTCACTTGATTCACTGGATGATAACAGAGGGACAGCAATATTCGCCTGAGCTGCTGTATGTGCCACTTGCTGACGAGGTGGTGGAGATTGGCAAGAAAGGACTTGGAAAAGTAACTTACAACGATGAAACACTTTGGGAGTATTCGGGTTTAGCAGAGTCAAGCTACAATATTCCTTTGTGGGTAAAGAACAATGCTAAATGGTGGGCAGAAGGTAAAATATCTGACGAAGAATACATCAATGCACTCCAATACCTAATTGATGAGGGTATTTTGAAACTTTAAAAAATATTTTTTATTTTTTGCTCAGGCTTCAATAATTACTTCATCTATATTGCCGTCAATTGCCACTTCGGCTATATCGCTTGAATATTCTGCAACCCTTCTAATATCTTCTAAAACAAACTTGATGACAGTAGCATTCTTAGTAGACTCGCTAACAGCAATCATTGCCTCTTTTTCTTTTCCCACTATATCGTTGACCTTTTCTGCCACTTTTTCTGCTTTTTCATAATTTCTTTTCTCCAATGCAGTTATTGATTCTTCAAAAGTATTAAGAACATCGAAGCTGAGATTTGATATTTTTTTCATTATCTTTGGATCCAGCCTTCCCTCTAGAAACTTGACACGTTTTGCAATCAATGCAGCATGATCTGCAATTCTTTCTATTCTACTTATGACTGCTCTGAATCCCAGGCAGTCTGATGGCTCATTGAGTCCCATCTCAAGTAAAATATTTGCATTCTGGACAGCTAGTACTAGATTTCTTCTCATATAGAGGCTAAACCTGTCTACTTCATCATCCATCTGTACAACATCTTCTGCATGGGAGATGTCTGCCCTAGCAAGAGATTCTATTGCTTCTTTTTGCATATTCACTGTCATCAAATACATACGCTTTAGTGCAGTGTTAAATGAAAACTCTGGAAGTCTTGTAAGAATTTGTATGGTGATTGATTCTGAACTGGATTCTATAATCTCAGTACCGATCATAGACCTGCGAACTAAATCTCTTGCCGTTCGAATATGTTCTGCCAAAAGTCTCATGCCTTTTGACTTGATGTAGATTGTCTTGTAGCCAGCAAGATATGTGGCAATGATCTTCCTTCGCAATGATTCTGAGGAATCTTTTTGACTAATTGTTATAACGGCATTTGGTCTGGTTTGATATTGACTTGAACTAAGAGTAATTGTCCTATTGGAATTTTTGACAAGCATTATACTGTCTCCTGCCTTTAGCTTTAGGTCTTCAATCCATGTCTTTGGCAGGGAAAGAACGAATGTTGAACCTCCGCTTAGCTGGAGTTTTCTAATCTGTTTTTGTTCTTCGGGTATTACCAACTATGCATGCAGTTGTCTTGTTAGAATTATTACGGTTTAGCAAGTATTCTATATAGCATCACGTAGTTATCGTAAAATATATTCAGATCATAGATAAGATTACATAATCAGCTTCATACATGTTAAGACCTTCTAGGCATAGGAGGAAACCGATCTCAGATAAAATTTTCAAAGTTGGTGCTACGCTTGCAGGAGTTTACGTTCTGGTAATAATTGCTCTGATGATCTTTCAACTAATTTCAGAGTCAGCTCCTGTATGGAATGAATTTGGATTATCTTTTATCACCGGCACTGATTGGAATGCAGTAGACGGCAGAGAATCATTTGGTGCCCTTCCGTACATATTTGGGACACTCACTACGGCTGCGCTGGCTATGGCCTTTGGCGTACCACTGAGTATCGGTATAGCCATGTTTGTCTCTGATGCACCTGCCAAGATTGGACAACCCTTGGGATTTGTTGTTGAACTGCTGGCAGCAGTGCCAAGTGTGATATATGGACTCTGGGGTCTTTTTGTTTTTAGAGTCTACTTTAGGGATTGGATTGAAAAACCACTCCATGAGGCATTTGGTGATAGCATATGGCTTTTTTCTGGGACTCCATTTGGATTAGATATTCTTACTGCAAGTGTTATTCTTTCAATAATGATCATCCCAACTGTATCTGCAGTATCTCGTGAAGTTATGCGAGCCGTGCCACAGCAACAAAAGGAAGCAGCATACATGCTTGGTGCAACAAAGTGGGAAATGTTCAAGCTTGCAGTATTCCCATACTCCAAAACCGGCTTGATTGGGGCATCTATCCTAGGACTTGGAAGAGCCGTTGGTGAGACCATGGCAGTAACTATGCTTATTGGAAATGCGACAGGACAAGGAGCCATACCAAGCTCGTTTTTCAAACCAAGTCAGACCATGTCTAGCATTATAGCTAACGAGTTTGTTGAAGCTTCTCCTGCGTCTCTTCATCTTCCCGCACTGATTGGTGTTGGTTTGGTCTTGCTTCTGATCGCCATTGTGATCAATGTTGTAGCTCACTTTCTTGTGACAAGAATGCTGAAGGTAAAGGAGGGCGCAATCAATAATTGAATAAATCAAAAACTACCATCGAGAAGAGGCAAGAGTATAGGTCACTGTTTAAGCAAAACGTTGAGAGAAGACTAGTAGTTGACAAAATAATGCGGGGAATAGTTTTTGCCTGTGTTATCATTGCAATAATTCCTCTTGGCAGCATACTAATCGAGGTGTTCAAAAACGGAGCTGCAGCACTAAGTATAGAATTTCTAACCGAGGTTCCTGGAAGAATAGGTTCAGGTTCTGGCGGAATAGGGCCGGCAATACAAGGAACCCTGATAATCATTGGTCTTGCAAGCTTGATTGCTGGTCCCATAGGGGTGATGTCTGGTGTTTTTCTGTCCGAGTATGGTCAGAACACTCTTGCAAAGGCAGTTCGATTCTTCAATGACGTGTTCATGGAATTTCCCTCAATAGTTTTAGGAATATTTGCATTTTTGGTCATAGTTTTGGTTCTGGGTCATTTCTCGGTCTGGGCTGGCGCATTTGCATTATCGCTTATCATGTTTCCAATAATTGCCCGAACCACAGAAGAATCATTGAAGATGGTTCCAGTAACCTATAGAGAGGCTGGTATGGCATTAGGATTGAAAAAATGGGTAGTCACAAGCAGGATTGTAATATCTGCTGCAAAGGGCGGGATGATAACTGGAATATTGTTATCGATCTCAAGGATCGGAGGAGAAACTGCCCCATTAATCATGACAATACTTGGGAGCAGTCAGTTCTTTAGCGGAGTTGATACTCCAATGGATGCACTACCGCTACGAATATGGAGATTATCTCTTTTGCCATATGACAGTGCACAGATGCAAGGATGGGGTGCGGCTTTAGTATTGATACTAATAATCCTTGGAATTAACCTAGCTGTTAGGTACTTTATGCTAAAAAAGAAAGGAGGCGGAATATTTTCAAGACTTATGCCACAGAGGTACAGCAGAAAGTGACAGTGTCGAGTACAGATCAAACTGGTATCAAGGAATCAAAACTGGAATTCCCTATCCCTAATGTGGGAGAAAATTACAAGATGGTTGCAGAGGATGTTACCATTAGATATGACAGCAAGCCTGCAGTAAAGAATGTTACAATGAAGTTCAAAGAAAGATCAGTTACTGCATTGATTGGACCTTCTGGCTGTGGCAAGACAACATTCCTTCGCTGTCTTAATAGAATGCATGACATGACCAAAAACGCTAAAGTCGAGGGAAAAGTAATGATTGACGGAATAAATCTCTACTCAAAAGAGATCGATCCAATATATCATAGACGAAAGGTCGGGATGGTATTTCAGAAACCAAACCCATTCCCAACAATGTCAATATATGATAATGTAACAGCTGGTCTGAGATTAAACGGAGTAAGAGACAGAAAGATACTAGATGAGATAGTTGAGGATTCACTAAAGATGGCATATCTGTGGGATGAAGTATATGATGATCTGAAAAAACCTGCAATCGAGCTATCTGGGGGCCAACAGCAGAGATTATGTATAGCAAGGGCCCTTGCAATACAACCCGAAGTCTTGTTGATGGATGAACCTGCCTCTGCTCTGGACCCAATTGCTACGCAAAAGATTGAAGAAACGATAACAGAACTAAAAAAAGAGTTTACGGTAATCATTGTAACTCATAATATGCAGCAGGCTGTACGTGTTTCTGATTATACTGGTTTTATGTATCTTGGAGACTTGATAGAATTCAGAGAGACGCGAAAATTGTTTACTGACCCAAAAAATGAACTCACTGCAAAATATGTGCAAGGGCAGTTTGGATAATGGCTAGGTTAATTGATCCATCCCTTCAAAAGCTATCCTTTATCATGTCTGAGATGGGAGACATGGTACTTCAATCAATAGACCTTGCAGTAGAATCCTATCTTGAGGGAACAAACACCAAAGACAAGGTCTTGGCAATGTCTGATGCGATTCGAACCAAATACTATGATGTTGAAGACCTTACCTTTGATATACTGTTAAAGTATCAGCCAGTAGCTGATGACTTTAGATTTATCAGATCCTCAACTGAAATCTCTTATGCGTTTTTGAGATTTGGCAGATATGCATATGATATAACACAGGTAAGGGATTTGTTTGGCGACATTTCAGAGTGCAAAAACGCATCGCTTGTGGAATCATCAAAGAAGATCAAGAGCATGATAAAAGAGGCAATTCTCTCTTTTGCAGAACTTGACATTAGAAGGGCCCAACAGATTCGAGACGACGAGGCTTTCATAGATAGAATATACAAGGATAGAATTCCAAAATTAATTGAATCAAAAAATACAAAATGTGCTCTAGCTGAGGCACTTTTGCTCAGGTATCTGGAAAGAATAGGAGATCATGCTGTGTTTATGAGCGATGCGATAAATTATATTGTAACTGGAAAGCACAGACCTTCCGAAGACAGGATAAAATCTCATAGATAAAGATTGACTCCCTCAGGTTGGAACCAATTCATTACTCTCATAGAGAACTTCATTTTTGGTTCAAATCCCACATAATGAATTTCACTTGTTATAGTCTAAAGAAAATTTTATCACAGAATTGATAGGTTCCCTTCTCAGCTATAATAAATTAAAATTTTTACGTCAGTCTGATAATTCCATGTTCTATAAGATACTGTATCGACCTTAGGAATTCTCCCGTACTGATGGTGTGATCTGCCCACCAACCAGCACTTTTCTTGACCCAGGAGGGAATCTCAGTAGAACCTGACTCTGTGCCCTCAGTTGCAGGTGGAACCTTGATCACCCCGTTATTGATCAGGTATTCTATACCCTTTACAAAGTCGTTGTTGCTGATCTTGTCTTTCGACCACCATTCGGCATTTGTTCTAATCCATTCTGGCACCTTCTGGATATCTTTTTTGTCTTGTGATTCCCCATCAGAGATTATTTTGAAGGTAGCCGGTCCAATTGTTATTTCATTATAGTGTATTCTTACTTCATACATCCCCGGAGCATAGTCCTTTGTCAGCTGAGAATGAAATGAAAAAGAGCCATCTCTTGCGGGAAAAATTTGGTTCTCAAATACTGCGCCCCCGGGAGAAGTTATGGTAAGGGATGCAGGCTCGGTTCTATTGTAATTGGATATTTTACCTGACACAGACAACTGAGTTGGTTCATGAGTGTATTTGGGTCTTTGATATTCACTTTGGTCAATTGAGATGGATCCAAGATCAGAAATATAGGATCTTGTTGACTGAGACAGTGCATAGTCAAACATATTTCCACTAAAGAAGATCAGGACTGCAAACAGAATTGGAATTGGCAGAGCCCTCAAGTGAAAGAAAATTTCTAGTAATGGTTCTTAAGTATTTTTCATAAATTATACGTACAACAAAAACTCAAATGATTGTACTGTGTGTCTATGTCAAAAATAATGTAAATATTCCCATAAAGCAGATTGTTAGAAAAAAAATAGATTGTTTTCATTGATCGTCTTTATCTAGGCCTCTACAATTTGGTTATTTCTAGCAGATAGTTTGTCGTTTGTGTAGGGCCTTGTCATTTCGATTTTAAAACATATCATGCATGTTCTAAACCGTTCATCATATTCCCATTGATGATTGTGGTCCATGTTTTAGTAACCAATTATCAAATATTTGTAAAAATCTGAATATACGCGGGATGCCTAAGACTTGCTAAATTTGAATTATTCCGTTCCTTACTAGAAATTGTGTGGAGGAAACAAATTCAGAATCACTAATCTTTCCCTCTGCCCACCACTTTGCATTGGTTTTGATCCAGTCAGGCACTTTTGTTATTTCGTTGGAATTGTTTTCAGTTGGAGGCAGCGTTACAATCCCTTGCTTGATTAAAAATTCCAGGGAATTAACAAAGCTTTCAGTTGTTACCTTACCCTCATACCACCATTTTGCGTTGTTTTTGATCCAGCTTGGGATATCTCCTTTCTCCGACTCGGTGTTTATTTCGCTAATTGGCACAATAGATACCCCTGAATCAAGTAGATTCGATATTAGGGAGTCAAGCTGTTCTATCTGCAATTGATCTGCCTCATTGCGATAGCTTTCCTGATGATAGACAGCAAAATCCTGTGGGTGTATTGTTACAACTGCAAAACCATACTCGGACAGACTTGAATCAATTTGTCTCATTGTATCAGAATGATGTAATCCTACAAACTGAGTACGGTCCTCATTCAAGGCTCCAGTAAATGCAGTCTCTGGAAAATTGTAAACATTCTGTCCAGAAAGAGGATAAGGAGGCTCACTAAAATCAAGTTCTGAGCTGAAGTGGGTCATTCCAAGTTTTTTCATTGCATGTATAGTCTCGGAATTGAAGCTGTTAAAAGGAGGTATAAACACAGTTGGGGTTATGCCAAACATATCGTTGATTTTTGAGTTTGTCTTTGAAAGCAGAAATTCCTGTGCAACAGAGTTGTACTGTGTAAAATCTTCGTGGTCCCATCCATGGTTTGCTAATTCTAAGAAACCGTCGTTTCCCTTATTTTCCATGATATAATTTTTAATTGTTCTATCTTTTCCAAAGCTATTTCCAATTATTCCCACCGTAAGATCAGCGTTTTTTTCTTGGAATGTATTCATGATTTCTAGCTGTACTTGGTTCAACCAAAAGTCTTGAATGTCATCCATGCGAAATGCAACACAGTTGCAGCTAGACTTGCTACCATAAATGGCATCAGTTGTGTCAGACTGTTTTTGTAAAACCCTTATTTCATCTATCGTTATCTTTACACTGGATGTTCCATCATCACGTACTCTTATTTGTAACCTGTTAATTTTGGTCGGATCCGGCTCTCCTGTCTTCTCAGAAGTATCCAGTTGGATTTTGATTTTGTTCCACTGGTTTGGAACAAGAGACTCTGCATCAAGCTTGGCAGTGTACCAGCTTGACTCAAAATTATCACTTGTTGCAAAAAGCCAAAGTTCAGTAAGCTTTGAAGGATGATTTACCCAAAGAGACATCTCAACCATTCTGTTTGAGACATCCACAGTACCAAGAAGCGGACTTCGAGTAAATACAGGTTTTTTTGTACCATCTGTGACAAGACTCATTGAAGTACGAGTGTTTTCGGATTCTGTTATCTGGGTCCCACTTGAGGATTGTTTTGACCAGCCGTGATCCTTGTCAAAGCCTTCCAAAGGCATGTCACTAGTTTCAGGTTTAGCTGAGAGTTTTGTTTCTTGTATTTTGTCAACCTTTTCGTTGTATTCTGTTTGTGGAATAATCAGATCCAAGCGGTTTGTCTTCTGGGATACTGTAACAGTGGTGTTTTCCAAAATAACATCAGAGCTCTCTTGCCTTACTAGAAGATCATACTCGCCAACTAACAGATCAGTAAACAGTACATCTCCTCGGTTGAATCTTGATATTTTTGAATTTCCTTTCAAGTCTATCAATTCTGCCAAGTATGCATCATCCCATTCTCGCAGTTTACTGACTTCATTTTCATAGGCCGATATCTTTAGAAAGTCAACTGATGATGGCCACGGAGTAACTATTTCAATATCAGTTGAACCAGAGTCGACTCTGATGGGTTCGTACTCGTAAACTAGAGATTCGGCAATCTGGATTCTTGGTTGATAAAAATTATCTTCTTGTGGGGTTGATGCCAGCCAAAAACGCAGAGTCTTTCCTCCCATATCTGTTAACCCTTCACGGATCAGGTTTTCCTCATGTGAAAAAAGTTGTACGTTTGCATTTTCGATTGGAGTCTGTCCATTGTTGTAGTATATTTCAAATTTCATTCCGGCTGAAGTAGGAATTGTTATTGTTATTGTCTGATCAGAGTTTAATTTGACATAGTGGACTGCTGACCACATCTCATTTACAAAAACAGTCATTTGGTAACGCTTGCCTGCAGGCAGTGTAACCTCAAAGTTTGCCGATTCTGCTTTTCCTGCAATTTCCTTTGATACTTCCTTGTCCTCAGAGCTAATCACAAGAACTGAATTCCCAAGACTTGCTCTATCCCCGTTAGGATATTCCAGTGCAATCCTAACATTTGCATTTTCTGCGTAGGCATTGTTGAAGAGAACCAGAGCACAGAAGGCAGCCAATGTTAAGAAAATACCTAGTTTGATCATCGACCCTACCTCGTCAGCCATTGATTCTTTCTGAATGTCACCAATGCTGGAAAGATTAGCCATGACAATCCAAACGATGTGATTAGGTTCATTATTGGCTTGTAACGCCAGTTTTTGGAGTTTGGATCCCGGAACTTGTAATCGATTCCATGCGCCAATCCCGCAATAAGCGAGCCTCCTATGAAGGCCAAAGGTATCCAATAGTTCTTGAGGATAAACGGCTCATAAAACAATACAATAACTGTAATGAATGGTGCAGTGAAAGTTGTCATAAACTCAGTATAGAATATAGAAGATATTACTGGATGTTTTTTCCAAAAGAAGGTGCTTACAAAAAAGTTTGATCTCAAGTAGCCTTTCTTCCACCTGGTCTGTTGTCTAAGGTATGACCTTACATTGTCTGGTACTTCAGTGTATGCTACCGCAGAGGCAACATATACTGACTTCCATTCCACTAACGTTTGGGCCGTAAGCATCCTATCTTCTGCGTCGTCATAGTTTGCGCCAGATTCTAGTAGTTTCTTTGATATTGGAGCAAGTTCACGCTTTGCCCACGGTTTTGCTATAACATATGTAGTAAGATCCCTGTCGTCACTGTTTTGTATCCTAGCTTTTATCCAATATGGTATGAATTCCTCAATTGCCTCTCGTCTGTAACCTGCAAGACAACCAGAACAACACATAACATTTCCTACCACACTCTCAGTTGTCTTGTGTATGTTGAATGCATAGTCATACCATACATCCTGGCACTTTGTTAGGAAACTCTTTTTTGCGTTCCAAATCTTTGCATAGCCAACAACTGATCCTATTTTTGGATCAGAGTTGAATGTCTTCATAAACTCCTCAATTGCATTTTCATCCATGACACTGTCTGAGTCAATTAAGACAATATAGTTCCCCTTGGCATACTTGAAACCAGTAGCTACTGCGTTTCGTTTCCCTTCATTTTTTTTGTTAATTACCTTTAGTGACTTGTATCTATTTGAGAGATCAGCTAGTCTATCTTTTGTTTTGTCCTTGCTTCCATCATTTACTGCAATTACCTCTATGTTTTTGTAAGTTGATTTGAAGATTGCAGATATTACAACATCTATCATGTGCTCCTGATTGTATACTGGAATTATCACCGATGCTAAAGCATTTCCAGCTTTTGCTCTTGCGGGATTTTTATAGTATATCCATCCTACCAGAACAACCAGCAGGGCATGTATAGGCATGATTGTAGAATATGCCACAAGGGGATCCTCGATTAGGATTCCTTGATACATGTTGTAAATAATAACGCCAATCAATCCCACTATTACCAAACTTCTGACCACCCATGCCTTTTTTCCCACATGGATCCTTCCCGTATTGGCAATTTTCTGAGCAGACTTGTCGTGAAGTTGTTGTAAGGCCATCTTATGCCTCCCTCTCGGTTAGTTCTACGCCTATCAGGTCAGATGGCTTGCTGAACTCTACGTTGTGTTTTTCAAATTCTTGAATTGACCTTAGAATTTCTTGAATTGATTGAGTATTGTCAAAGGTAATCAGAACTGTAGATGCCTCGATATCTTCTAGTTGGTTGGGATCGTTAGTTGAAATTAGATCATGCTTGATAAACTGACCATCTTTGTAAACATTGTATTGATCATCATATGAAAAATCTGCAATTATTCCAGAACGATGTAACAAAGAGTAGATGTTTTCATCTGTTATTTCGTTTGGTGCCCTAAACAATTTAGAGTCAATATCTCCTGCACTGTCAAGGGCCTGTTTCCCATCTTGAACTTCACTTAGTTGCTTGAGGTAATCAGAGATTGCAGGTAGTGAAGTGTAACTGTATGTCTGACTTCCTACATCAAAGTTACTTCCAAAAGCCTGTATACAATCAGGATGTTGACTTGCTAGTTTACCAGATACAAAAACAGCTCCTGGTATTCCTTTACTTTCTAAATTATCAGCAAGTTCTTTGCACCAGCTTGGAAGGTTAGAATGATCCTTTATCTCAAAAACAAGTATGCCACTATTTGGTTCTGGCATGTGCGGAACAATCAATGCAGGCATCACTATAGAGAGACCTGCAATTACCACTAGACCTGTGGTTATTGCCCCAATGTAGATTATCTTCATGCCAATTCACTGGTCTGTAGATTGTGTTGCTGGTGTATTCTGTATTGAGAATCCACTTTCTTTGCGGCTTCGATTATACTGTTGTGGATAATTTGTTTTGAAATGTCAAGAAGCATCTGACTATCCTTTGGAAGGCAGTGTCCCCCTATGCCGGTTTTTGCCTCTAGTAGGTTAATATTCCACTTTGTATTGATTGCTTCACGCAAGTCATCAAAATCAACACAGATATTGTCACATAGAACCTTGAGCTCTTCTACAAAAGCGATTTCAACGTACCGGTAGGCGTTTTCTGCAATTTTTGTTAATTCTGCAACATCGGGATTGTTTACCCTATGCAGCCTGATTTTTAGACGGTTTTCATAAAATTCCTGGGCTTTTTTATAACAACATTCTTCACAAGCACCAAAAACCCGTTTCTGGTTAACGCCATGGTCTTTTTTCTCAAATCTGTAATACCTATGAGGAACGTGAACAACGTGAAGCTTGTGGTTTAGTATCTGGTGTATCTTTTTAGTAGTCCCATGCGGGATTGTGCTATCTATCCCTAAGAGGGATCCCACTTTACCCTCTCGTGCTATCCGATATACTATATCATATAATCCGTCAAGATATGGGATAAATTGGTTTTCTGGCTTGTGGGTTGATACACAGATTATGTAATAATCAAAACCTGTAAAGCTATGAGCTTCTCTTTTAATAACATGATTTTCTAATGCTCTTTGTGTAGCTTTCTCGTTGATATCATATCCTTCCACCCAAAGTCCAAGCGAAGTCATGTATTCTGCATTTGTGTAACCTATTTCTCCAAGTCCTATTATCAGAATTTTTCTAACTTCGTTTTGGTTTTGATTCTGTTTTGATACACATTCTTGCAAAACATCATAGTTTGACTTTGTATTCTTTGCAGGAAAATTTCCCAAGCCATCTTTTTCAAACTTGTTCCAGCAGCTTTCATGGAACCAATTTGAATCATAAAGGACGGTTCCCTCAACCACCTCCATTTCACTGCCACAGAAAGAACACCCCACTATTCTATGACCCACTTCGTTGTTTGAAGTTTGAATTTTATTTTCTATTTCTAGATTGATTGTTGACATCAAAGATTCCATCTTTTGGTTATATTTTACAAAAAGGAGGTTGGTGCGGGGTGCCTACCCCCTCCGCTATTTCCAAATCATTTTGAAAATTTGGTTCTAGAAATTAGAGATTATGTTATTTAGTAATATCGTAGTAATTAATCGGTACCAATAAAATCTTTTTTTGAGATAGATTGTTTTATGAAAAAAGAACTGCCGTCATATCAAATGTCTGATCTTTCTGAAACTGAGTATGATGAGTGGGGTATCGAAGAAGACGAGTGGGGTTTTTTACCAGAAGAGTAGTTTGAATTTATTCTGTCATGAATAAAGTAAAATTATCAGGGCCGATCTAGGCACTTTGACTTTGAGGGATAAAAGGCACCCCGCAAATCAATGGCCTTGTTTTAGTATTGTAATAAAAACCACATCCTAGGAATGTCACGACAACAATATCGATCGGAAATGGGCATAATAGGCGATATCCTTGATGTTACAGCCTCAAGTGGAAGAAATGGGGCGTTGATTTCTGCCATTTCTCGCAAAGCAAACCTTTCCCATTATGCCGTATTGGACAAATGTGAAAGACTAATCGATGCTGGTCTGGTAGCCTCAAAGAAAGATGATAAAAACAGAATCTATACCCTAACGGACCAAGGTATTCAATTCTTTCAAGAATTCAAGAGGTTTCAGAATCTGATGGAAAGCATGAATTTAAGGTACTAACTGCCAACAAACAAAAACACCTGTATTTTTTATAAGATCCTTTAGGATCCCTTTTATGCAGAAATATTTTTCTCATTTTTTGTAATTATACTGAGTTTTGATTATTAACCTATTTTAAGAAGCCACCCCGCAACCTCTTCAATCTATTCTAATAACATGTCAAACTAAACCAAACCAAATGCACTCAAGACTTGTAACTAGCAATCTTGTTTCTTATGTTATTGAAAAGAATCTGATTAATTCAAGTCCCGATTTGTATAATTTTGTATTAGAAAAACTACATAAGGATTATTATTCTGACATTCGTCAGTGTTATACTAGACCTGAGCTGTTACAAAAAATTCTACAAGAAATAGATGGTTCCAGTGACAAAGTTATTTTTTCCATTAAAAGTGATCTGCTTCAATTTTCAGACTCTTCTGATATTGTAGATTACATGAAAAAACTAACATAGTTTGAAAAATTCTAAGCTAAGACATTATAGGAAAGGAGTTTAGTTTCCTCTGTATTTTTAGAATTTAAGATTCATTCTAATTAAGCATCCCACATTCTACACGATTTGTTTTAGTATACTAATTACCGTATAATGTTATACAGTCAAACCTGTATATGCCCAGTACCCCACCTGGACAGGGAGCACATGAGATTCTTTTACTCCCTGTCCTTTTATTATATGATAATTAAAAGGAAAGGCAGATGGTTTGATTTGTCCTAGCACGCATGTTTAGTTTTTGCGTTCATAGTAAATTTTTGTCTTTTATCATGATTTTTTATACATACAGCTGCGTAGTGCCTTACCAGATCCACCATTTCCAACTCTACTTATAATTTCTATTCAAACTTATTATATTATCATACCCACATTTTGTGGGATGCCTTCGGATAACATTGGGGGAACCTATGGTAATCTTTATGCGTACAAACTATACACAAGACCAACTTCCAGAAGGCTATTTGGCGAATATTCCTATCGTAAAAAAGAACTGCCAAAACATCATGAAAACGTTCAAAGGATGTTACATGTGCTGGCAGTAAACGGGCCCTTAACTACTTGGGGCATGGCTAAAGTTGAACTTGCCAATGATATTTCGAAGGTGCGGGTTAAAGAAAAGCAGTATAGAAAACTTTTGCTTGGAAGAGACGATCGTGGGAGACACTCATCAGGTGTTTTGGATATAGGCCTAGTCATAATTGATGGCAAAAGCAAGCTAAAGGCACCCGCAAACATCTATCGTCTCTCATTACATGGGATTTTGTATTGTCTAGATGTTTTAGATCTTACGAATCGAGAGATAGATAAGATGGCAGATAATTATTCAAAAGTTCTGCCCTGGGTTTTTGGTAAATGGAGTTACCTGAAATCAACCATAGGAGACGATGTGTACAGAATAAGGTTATTAGCTAAAGGGAGATTATTAGACAATATACATACATCAAAAGTTTCAAAATTTCCAGTTTATGAGATTCTCACATATCTTGCAACAAAATATCAAAACTATTTTGAATACATTGAGGAAAAAGACTTGGCAGATCAGTTATCTTATTGGTATTACACACACCTGTTAGTGCCATCACGTGCAAAAAGAAAAGAAAAATCAGCAGCAAATATTTGGCAAAATCTGTTCAAGAAAGGTGATCCCGAGTTAAGAGACTGGTACCAAGGTTTTTTGGATGAGGTAACTCAATTTTATGAAGACAGGTTCAGTGTGGTCAAGAAGTTAAAGAAATAGTCAAATGTACCTCTTGATTGTATCCTCAAGCTTTTCAACATCATATGGTTTTTCAATTGTTTCAAGAAGAGACATGCTTTGAGCCTTGAGGTGTTTCTTTTCATCTAGAGCATACGCGGTGATTAGGACAACCCTCGCATTTGGATCAAATTCCTTTATTTTGAAAAACGCATCGTATCCATCCATTTTTGGCATCTTTATGTCCATGAAGGTAAGTGACGGATTTGCATCCCTGTATTTCTCAACAGCCTCCTGACCGTTTGTAGCAGTGATCACTTCATAACCTAGCGTTTCAATCATGTATGCGGTATTTTCAAGAAGAGGTAGGTCATCGTCCACAATCAGTATGCTAGAATCAGTTGACAAAGCAGTATCATTAGTTTGTAATTAATTCCCTATTTATCCTTCTCTAGAATTTTGTACGAATCTCTTTAGGAAAGATAATTACAAATCTTGTGGGGTTGTTTTTTGCCTCTATTTTTCCACCATGTTGTTCTATCACATTTTTGCATGTAGATAATCCTAAACCAGTTCCTTGATGTTTGGTAGTAAATAACGGATCAAAAATCCTCCCAATAACTTCATCAGGTATGGGATCACCACTGTTTTGTACGGTTATTACAAAGTGATCTTGCATTTCCTCGATTTGTATTTTAATCTCTCCTTTGTTGTTTCCAATAGCCTGAATACCATTAAGTATCAAATTAATGAAGAGAATCTCCATCTTACGTTTATCACACTGAATGGTTGCATCAAATTCTGGTATCTTGATTGTAATATAGTCTGGAATCTTGATTGATTCAATAGCAGATTGTATTATGGATTTCAAGCTAGAATCTTTTACATTGACTGGTGTTATTCTCACATAGTCTAGAACGTCTTGGATCTGATGTGACATTCTTGATATTCCAGTTTCCATGTTTTCTAGAACCCTTTCTGTCTTTTCATCAGTTTCAGTTAATTTTCGTTTCAACAAACTAGCCGATGTTTTTATTATCGCCAGTGGGTTTTTCATATCATGAGCCATACTTGCAGCAAGTTCCCCAATTGCAGTTAGCCTTTCATTTTTAACCCGTACTCGCGTTTCAGCCAATTCTTTTTCTGTTTCAACCATTTTTTTCAAAGACTTTGCCATGTTGTTTATCGAGTTTGATATGATACTGATTTCTTTTATTTTACTATCTGACACTTTCAGATCAAATTCCCCTTTTGATAGTCTTGATACCACACCTGTAATCTGATTCAATGGTCGTGAAACAAACAAAGATATCACCACTCCAATCACAACGGTTATTCCGACCCCAACCACAGTAGGAATAAGAATGGATTCCCTTACATCCTCTAGCCCCGCTATAATGTCTGCCTCATTTTGTTCAACTAGAACAATCCAGCCCAGTCCATCAAAGTCTTCATACCCAGCAGATTTTGAATAAGATATGACAAGTGGCCCGTCCTCAGAGTCAACTGATATGTTCCCAACATCTCCTTGTAGCTTATCAAAATAAGGCAAGAATTCATTTTCGCTATACATTATAGAATTTGAGTAAATTATCCTTCCCTTCTGATCAACCAAGATNNCAGATAAAAGATCATTGACCCCTATCAAAACTTTGATGGTACCAAGAAACTCACCATTTTGGTCTGTTATACTTACTCCAAGTGGAAGTGAGTGAGCATTGTATTTTTCCTGAAATGCCAAATCTCCTATGTACGTACCTTTCTCCTTGGTAGATTTCCACCAGGGTTTGTCAAACTGAATATAGTCGGCCTTTCCAAAAACCAGAACAACATTGGCGCCATATGCGTTAGTGATAAAAAATTCATCCACGTAGTCATAACCAAATTCTTGAGAATAACTGGTCAGAATCGCATTAAGATCATCACTATACTTTCTTTCTACTACCTGAGTAATGAAAGGAAGATATCGGTTAAAGTTTTCAGGAGAGTATGCTTGTTTTTCTTGTAGAAACGAATCAACATCCTCTATTTTTTCAAATTCCTCATTTGACTGCACCAGAACCTGTCTAATTTCCTTTGTTTTTGAAAGAGACCGAAAATCATCTATTCTTTTATCAATAAATATATCCAATCTTTGAACCAGATTAGAAGAGATTGCCTCATTCTTCAAGGCAACAGAATTCGTTAATTGTGTTGCGTTTACCTCAAAGGTGAGGTATGCCTGTACCACATAAGTCAGCGAAATAATGAAGATGCCAATTACTAGTATGTAAAGCAGTCTCAAATCATTATCACAACTAAAAGAATTCTATTGAGAATTTAAATAAAAGGCACCCCGCATGCGGCAAGGATCGTTAAATAATTAAAAAATGGTTTTTGCCACATGGATAAAGTATTATCACCAAACGTTTTTTATTTTGCACCGTTTTTTATAGTGGTAATTTCTCTGTTAGCGCCACAGCCTGCCTTTAGTGAAGTTGTTGGCGCACATGTTACAAAAATACCTTATTTTGAAAATAATCAAGCATCAACATCGTTTGAAGTATGTGCTGGAAATGCGGGCTTGGAAAACCCACAAGTGAAAGTTTCATCAAATTTAGAAACTAAAACTATTGAAATTCCACGTTTCATAGAAGCGGGTTCATGTATTGGCGACGTTGTTAAAATCTCTGCTACAGATCTTTCCTCGATTAAAGCAGAACTAGTTAGAGAGAAAAGTGGTACAATCTTTGTTGATGATGCCGGAAATATTTTGGATAAAAGAACCATTCAGGGAATGTCAAATGATGGGCAGATAAGAGTCGAAGTGACTACCGGCTACCCTGCAGCAGGACAAGAAATGACAATTCAGTTAAGGTTTCTTGATGTATTGGGAAATCCTGTAAAACATGTTAATTATGATCTCAGGCTATTACAAGAAAAAGATGTTGTTTTAGAAGAGAAACTTGCACATACTCATAGTGGAAAAAACATTCATCACACAGCAATACTAAATTCTGACAAACCCGTAGATATTGAAATTGTTTTGCAAGGACTAGGCCTACCAAGTGAGCAAGTAAAATGGCAAGGTCCTACTGGCAAGATAATATTCTTTCACGCAGTTCCCGAATTTGGACCAATAGTTTTGATTATTTTTATGGGTTCAATGTTTGGTATAATTTTAGCGTCTTACAAATTTAAGATTGGATTACGGTAGACATCGAGGCACCCCGCAACGGTACCTACACTGTAAAATAACAAAATAAAGACACAACACTAGTGAGATTAATTCCCATGCTTGGAATTTCATTTGCTTTTGCAATTTTAGCAGCTAGTTCTGTTACACCATATGTTTGGGGAGAGCCGATAGGAATTTCTGCAGTAAAGACAGAAATTTATCCAAGAGACGATATTTTTGTAACTGGATTCGTCAATACGGATTCATTTTATAAAACGGTTAGACTAACTGTCTATGATCCTAACGGAAACACGCTTTACCGACCAGATGTAAATTACAACAATCAAGGTGTCTTTTCTTGGTTATTCCATCCTCCAATACCTCAATTCGAGACAGGCACATATACCATAATTGCAAGTCATGAAGACGTTTCAGAAACAGCTAAGATACAATTTGAAGTTGTTCTAAAACCAACAGAGCAGCCAACAAATCCATTGAATATAGTAAACCAAAAACAATCAACAAGTAAAGAAGCATCAGACAATACGGGAAACGAAATACCGGCTTCAGAAAATATTGAAACGTCTGGGAAAATTCAAAGTTCTAGCCCTCTTTCAAATACAATACCACAAGAACCATCTGAAAGTCCAGATTTAATGAAAACAACAAAGACAGCTGGCGGAAATGAATTCGTTCAAAGTATGGAGTTTGTAGCTATAATAGGTACGGTAACAGCAGCAATGATTGTAAGTATTGTATTGTGGGTTAGATCATTATATTTGAAACAAACTAACCAGAAGAAAAAATAATCTTACTATTTTTGCATTAGATGAAAATTCTGTTAATGGTGTTAAATTAACATACGATCACAAATTGTGACCAGTTTGAGTTTAATATTTAAAAAATGGCTTTAGATTTTTTCTAGATGAGATTCATTTGATTCATGATAAAGAAGTTTGATTTTCTCATCTGATTTTAGAAGATATTGTACTTTGTTGTCAGATGACTTGGAAATTCTTTTGATAGTGTATATGATATCAGAGTTTTCTGAATCCACAATTCTTACCTGATCACCCTTCCTGAACCTAGTACTATACGAATACTCAGAAAATCGTTTTGTAGAACCGCACTCTTGGCACTTTATTTTCTTTAAACCGACGATTATGATTTTGTAACTGCCACACTCCACACATATTCTAACACCAGGATTAACTGTCTTTCCAAGTTTTTTGTAAAACTTGTCAATTCCTATGTCTGTCATACTTATTCAAGTCCTTTCTTGTGATCCTAAATAAAAACTAGGTATGTTAAAATGAACAAACCAATGCTCAAAAGCCAACTTCAATTAGATATATCATGAGTGATAATCATAAAGGAACACAATTGCTCTCCTAGAATTAATATGTAGGCTCCATCGAATTAGTAGATTTCAGGTGTGAATAGGTCTTTACCTAATCACAGCCCGTCCACCAGTCGAACAATATTCGGCACAGTAATTACAATTTCCTAAAAGTTAAAGATTGTGGATTCAATGAAGCTCAAAAAAATCAAGTTATTTTAAAAAATTTGCAATATTTATAATGACTTGACAGCAAATTGAATTCCATTGTCTGAACGCCTAGTCTTTGTAATTATTTCAGTGGTGTTAGCCCTTGTTTTGGTTCTAATAGCTAGAAAAATAATATCTAGCAAATTCAGCAACATTGAAGGTTCTCAGAAATTAATCGGCATAATATCTATAATCATTGGTATAACTGAAGCGGCCTATCTGGGGGTTAATTTTGGTCTTTTAGGTTTTGCACTAGAAATTATAACTTCGGTGGGTGTAGGAATGGTAATTTTTGGAATTGCCCTACAACACCAGCTAAAAAATATTGTTGCAGGACTTGGCATGTTCTTCAGTAAGGAAGTAAATGTAGGAGATATAGTAAGAGTCAAAGAAGAAAAAGGAACCATTATTGAACTACATCTAACAAAGACCGTTGCACTAACTGAGGAAGGCGAGAGGCTTGTCATTCCAAATCAGATATTTGCAGAAGAAGTAATCAAGATAAAACACGCACAACGTAGTAGAGTGTTTTAGGGTTATCTAAGATTCAAAGCCCACCAATCCCCTACCGATGATTATAGAAATCTCTCTTTTAGTTTGCTAAAATATTCGGCCTTTCTCAGTTCTATTTTTGTTGTGAGGGGATCTGCCTTGTTGTCTGGTTGAAGGTATTGTCCATAATTTTTTTCTTGCAGGCATCGAAGTAACCGGATATCATACTGTGAATTAAGAAATGCGCGTATCTCTTGTGGAGATTCAAATTTTAGCTTGGATTCTTCGATGTGTCTATCAGTTGATTCTTCTGCAACCTCCATGCACCGTTCTATTTCCTCATCTGGTATCATCTTGAATTCTGGAAGGTTCTCACCTATTTTTTATTAATAATTTATTAAGATGAATAACAAGGCCAAAACCTGTTTTATAAAGCGGATATCGATAAAACAATTATCCATATATTGATTGAATTAGAAATTGCACACAATGTCAGAAGAATCTGATGGCAAGCAGAGGATAATCCTAGGCAAGCTGTACCAAAACTACCAGCAAAATATTGATAGTACTACCGAAAACGACTTTCTTTACATGAAGATTCCAGTAGAGCAGATTAGAAACAATCTCAAGGAGCTAGAATCTCAAAATCTTGTACACATTGAAGAAGGAAAAAGCGAAGGAATCTTGGAGTACATTCAGATAACAAAAGAGGGAATAAAAAAGATTGAAGGGTCTTGCTCCTGTGACTGAAATTGCATTCAAAATATCTTTTTTAGAAATTTGAGAATTTGAGCCATTTTTAATAATGATGTTGACCCACCTAGTACCGTGACAAAGTTTGATGATTGGCTAAAACAGCAGGATCAGTCACTAGTCCAAAAGGTAAGATCCGGCGATGAGAACAACAAGCCCCTATTGAACCAAGTCAACTGGATCTTTGTTCAGAATCTGATGAACAACAAGGCAGATCTCAACCCGTCTTCTTCGGATCTTCTAGAATGGGTTACCTCAGGCCAGATTGAAGCCATGAGAAAGTAATTAATCAATGATTCCAAGAGCAGAGTATATTGCTAGTGTAAACTGTTGGAGCTTGAGGTCAATATGTGGAGGATCTTTACTGCAGCTCCAACCTTGTCAGAAATTTAGAAGATATTTAGGAACACTGATAGTTTACTGGGTTTTTTCCGTGCATGGCATGCCACAGGTAGTTCGGTATGGCAAAATATCCCTATTCCACATACTGAATCGTGAACAAAATGTTGCCCAAAAGCAAATTGTCTGCCCAGCACTCTGCTGAAAGTGAGGCCAAAAACCCGCTTTCAGCTGTGAATCACAAAATCAGAAGTTTTGTCTTTGGTGATTCACTGGAGATGTAAAAAGCTACAAGAAAATAGTAGAACAATACAAGGCAAAAACAAAGATGGGAATTTAAATTCCCTTTTTAATTTCTAAATTTTGATCCCCTAAATATTATGAAGCCAAAACGTTAATCGAGTTAGATTGTATTCGTTTTTGAAGTTAACTGTTCCATTCTTTGTCTTGATTGGTATTCTTGTACCAGTAAATTCAGGAGAACAGATACTGCCTCCTCTAAAGCAGTTTCAAAGCGGAGTTGTACAAAACCAGATACAATGCAAGCATGACCTAAAACTAGTCATCAAGGAGACAAACCTTAAACCATACTGTGTAAACGAATCCTCAATTAAAAAGATGATCATCAGAGGTTGGGCAATGGAGGAGAAAATGCAGCAAAAATTTCTTGAACAAATTACCGATTCCATACTACAAGCATCGCAATCTGAAGTATCAGGGAGCTCGAGGTAACAGTTGAGGGTCAACAACAGGTAAGGCGTGGAACAACGCACACCATATCGGTAGAAGTATCCAGGGCAGATATGCCAATTGAGGACGCGCACGTGTTTCTTACAATTGAAGATTACGACAAGAATATCATAAGGGGATTTAATGGCAGAACAAACTCTGATGGAGTATTTGTATTCTCTTGGGAGATTCCGGAAAGATTCGATGATATAGAAACTCTTCTTGCCTATGTTGGTGTAACAGACAGATTTTCTTCAAATACGGTTCTTTTCAAGTTCCAAGTATATTGCCTACCTGGGGAACCAGGATGCAGGGCAGAAGGCAACTAGTCTTATTCTCATTCTATAGAATGTGAACATAGAACAAGATCAGAAAAACCACTTTCTGTTTAATAGAGATTGCAATGTAATGATACTATGACACAAAAAAACGAATCAAAACCATGGGTAATTACAGCAGTACTCAAAGACAATACGGGAAAGTTTGATCCAGAAAAATTCACACAGAGCGTATCACAGCTTTTTGACAAGTGGCACAATCAAGGAAAATTTGTATGGTCAGGCCCACTAGATGACGACAAGACAGCACTGACAGTCTTTGAGGGAACAGAGGATGAAGCATTCCAGTTCCTAAGCGACTACAAAAAGGCTGCAGGAGATGTTGTAGACATTGAATTAAAGCAATGGGACGCACTACCGTTACTTTCGCTGCTGTAAATCCACTATTTTTTTGTCATTTTAATTTAAGTCATTTTTCCAGACATTACATCTTTTCGTCACTAGATTTCTAGTCGTTAAACAAAATACTGAATTATTAAAGTAGAAACAAATGCAATTGATGCGCTACCTGGAATTGTAACAAGCCATGCAAAAATAATTTGTCTTCCAACCTTCCATCTTACAGCAAATTTTCTTTTCACAGCTCCTGCACCCATTATGGAACCAGTTATTGCATGAGTTGTGCTTGCAGGAATTCCAAATACTGCAAAGACTGCAAGGATTATTCCTCCGCCAGTTTCTGCAGCAAAGCCCTGATATGGTTTTAGTCTTGCAACCCTTAGCCCCAAAGTTCGAATCACCTTGTAACCGCCAAAGAATGTTCCCAACCCAATTGCGGATGCAGCTGCAAAGATTACCCACAATGGCATCTCTATTTCGGTGATTAATCCTTCAGCAAACAAGATTAGAACTATAATTCCCATCACCTTTTGTCCATCATTTGCCCCATGGGTTAGGGCAAACCAAGCAGATGATATCAGCTGCAGCCTTCCAAATGTTTTGTTCACAATAGAAGGCCTATAGTTAGCAAAGAAGGTAATTATGGCCCCAGCAAACAGGAGTCCAATTATCATCCCACCTATCGGAGAAGTGACAATACCAAGTAGTACCTTCCCCAGACCGTCAAGAACCAGCTTTTCAAATCCAAGTCCAGCAATGCCTGCACCCATGATCCCGCCAATCAGTGAATGACTGTTTGAAATCGGAAGGCCAAACAAGGTACAAGCTGTGGCCCACGTTATTGCTCCTATAAGCCCACCAACTATCATCCATACGGTTACATCCTCTGGTTCTACTATTCCCTTTGCAATAGTTGTTGCAACTGCCACACCAAAAATGAAAGGTCCTGCAAAGTTAGCTACTGCAGAAAGTATTACTGCCTGAAGTGGTTTTAAGACACGCGTTCCAATTACAGTTGCAACAGAGTTTGCAGCATCGTTGAATCCATTAACAAAATCAAATACCAGTGCTGTTATTATCGCCCCAATAGCTATCTCAAGCATGATATTATGCGTATTTTAGCACGATGTCTTCTACAACATCAGCTACATCAACACATCTGTCTGATGCACTTTCTATTGCTTCATAAATGTCTTTTAGTTTTATAATATTAATCGGATCATTGGTCTCAAACAATTTGCCCACTGCATTCCGATAAAGATCATCAATAGTGTGTTCTATGTCACTTGTGGTTCTGCAGTGGTTTATTAGATCACCATTTCCCTTCTTTGAATTTAATTTGTGCATCATGGACTGAACCTCTTTTGTTGCCTTGTGCAGCTCTTTTGAGATATCTAGCATGTATGGCGGAGCTTCTGGTATACTGTAGCTTACAATTCTGCCCGAGACACCCTCGATAAAGTCTATCACATCATCAATTTTTGAGGCAATTCTTTGAACATCTTCTCTGTCTAGGGGAGTAATGAATGTCTTATTGAGTTCAAAAAAGATCTCCCTTGTATAGTTGTCTGCCTCTCGTTCAAGCTTTTTTATTTTAGCGTGATGCTCCTTTGGATTATCAATATCAGATAGCATGTTGATTAATTCATCAGAAACTTCAACAGACTTTGTTGCTAGATTTTCTAAAATCGCAAGTATGGTTTCTTCATTTGATTTTACCCAAGATAGCCATTTTCCCAATGTTTCAAACGGCAAAATGACGAGATTAAAAGGTGTGCCACATAGAACTATATGTTCTAAATAGTTAAGCGATCAGAAAAGATTTGATGCTTTGACCAGATCAAAACAGCATTATCGCGACAATGCATCCCTGATTTCATCACCATGAGACAAGATCATTGATTTTATCTCCATGATCTCCTCATCAGTTGGAGTCTTTCCTGATAATTCTTGAAAGCAATCCATAACAGCTGCCTGAATCTTTACCGCAAAGAATCCGTAAAGAAATTCCTTGGTATCCTTGGCATTCCATTCTTTTTTGATCTTTTGATGATCTAGTCTGAGCTCCTTTAGCTCATCAATATTCTCAAGAAGTTTTTTTTCTAACTTGTCCTTTAGATCAGCTTCTATTGCCATATCTTTCGAATTATCTCATTACCTTTAGTCGTTATCATATGCCACGTTACTTGAAAGGTTTGGCACATAGTTGAAACCAAATGCTTGAGGAGTTGAAACCTCTACGCAGCCAGGTTCCTTGCTTGAAAAAGCTGGAACCATCCCATTTTGTAGACAGCTAGCAACCAAACCCCAAGGAATTAAAGATAGTATCATAGCTGATGTAAATCCAATCGCCACCAAAAAAACAAACATCTTTGCGTCTTTATTCATAAATTATTCCATATTGTTTCCAAGTCATTTTTAATTCTAATTTTATTTTGTCATTTAGATTAGTTTATCTTCTTTTTGAATGAAAGCTTCGATGATATCATCCCGAATGTTTTTGAAAGTTTATTCGCCTTTTCTGATGATTCCTTACTATCTGGTTGATTAGATGCCTGTTTTTTTTTGCTTGGAATAACAAAAAAGATATGAGGTGATTCAAACGGATCGTACAAGTCGTGTCCAAACTTTATTGCATCCTCAAAATACCATTTCTGCAATGTCTTTTCACCCAGTTTTTCTAGACTGAAACTCCTTTTTTTGTAGCCAGCATTATTATTATCACTTCTTGGAACTGCATAAAATGAGTCTCCAAAAGATAAAGTCTTAACTACAGGACTAATATTGTAAAAGCTTAGCTCAAACATTGGTCTTTCTATAACGGTAATTTGTGGAGTCTTTTGGTCTTTGAATGGAAACAAAGAAGACAATTCGATACTCTTTTCTTCTTTTTTTGCACTGCTTATTGGCCTAAAAATGTGAACATGGTGATTGGAATCCTGCAGGGAACCATCTGAGGATACAACAATGCTTTCAAGTATCTTTTTTTTCAGATCAAAGTGCATCTGAATTTGCTTGTAATATCCAAATTCAAGATCAGGCTCCGACTGTGGCCAAGAATAAACATAGATAATGCAGAGTTTGTTTTCTTTGTTTACCTGTATCTGATAGTAAACCGTATCTGATGGTTGAAATTGATAGTCAGATGTATCCTTATCCTCTAGAACCACAGGAAGGAAATCACTTGAAAGATCTTCACAAAAGGCAGTCTTGTTGTTAGGATTTGCAAATTTATTTTCTTGAAAGTACAGTGAATAGTCCTTGCCATTTATTGTAATCAAATCAGGCTTGATTTCCATCGTAGATTTGGCACATTTTCCATTCATAAAGGTACTCTAATAATTTATGCGCAATTAATAATAGGAGTTCCATCCCATCAAAGTCTTTTCACAATTTGTGCCAAATTGTATTCATCCAAATCAAAAAAATTAGGAATGTAGCTGTATGTTGCCTCCATCTATGAAACCGCTATTTGAGTAACCATTTGAGATCTCTATACTTAACGAATCGCTGTTTTTTCCAGGTTCGCCGTTGTCGGTGACTGTAACTGTAAAGGTAAAGCTTCCTTGACCGTTGATAGTAGCATCACCTGAGAATGTCCTAGTGTTTTTGGTTCCATCAAAGGAAGTTATTTCAATTGATTTTAGATGAATATCGTTTGACTTGTCTACGTAGTTGAACTGACCGCTTTGATTGTCTTCTCCTGGCTTGAATCCTGCTACAAATCCAAAGTTTGCTCTTTCACCTTTTTCCTTGATGAATCCACCTCCAGTAACAAAGTCTTTTTGTACTGGTTCACTTTCTCCACACAGTATTCCACTTTTTGCATGAGATACTACTATCTCTTCACCTGTCTCTAGTGTCAAGTGAAGTGCATTAACTTGGATTTCATTAATTTCATCATTGGATTCCTTTTGTTCATTGATAACAAGTGTCAACACTCCTGGTATCTCTATTGTCTGATTTGGATTACCTGTTACTTGTATAGTGTTTTCTCCAAGCTTAAGGTTGACTATTTCACTGGTTCCTGAAACATCGCCGCAGACTGCTTTTGTCTCAGACCTCACAAAGTCAGAAGTTATCTCATATGACGATCCGGGCAATAACACGACATCTGCAGTTGCTGCCTCTGATTGTGCAGTATCATCAAAGCCAGATGTGACTGCAAGCAACACATCTGCATCTACCAAGTCATGATTGACAGAAAGAACTGTTGCATCGATCTCACCTCCTTGAGAGCTCAATTCACCTGTGTCAGCTAAGCTCAGATCTGCAATACTGGAATCTACAGAAACGCCAGTTGCTCTTCCACTATACATTGTAGTGCTTGCAAGTGCAGATGTAGAAGTTGATAGCACCAATATCGTTGTTAGGAGGGTTACTGCAAATATTGTTCCAAATGGTTCTGATTTTGGATTGAGTTGTGTTTTTATCATTTTCTTACAAGGAATTTTTTCGAATTATATTATAGAATTGCCATATTCATGCGGGATGCCATAACTCTTGTGGAAACTTTAGTCTGTTCGCTTTTTTAAGTTGACGCGTATTTTAGACTCTCATTGTTTTGCTCAGTATCTCTGCATACTCATCGTTTGAAATTTTTCCTGATACCCACCAGTTTGAATAAGTCTTAACCCATGTTGGAAGGTCATATATTGTGTTTCCATTCTTTGATGGGATTTTCACTATCTTGTTTTGTATTAGATAATTCATCGAATCTGTAAATTCAGAATCGCTGATCAGTCCACTAGTCCAGTAAGCTACAAGTGTTTTAGTCCATATAGGTATCTCTGTAATCTCGTATCCCACAGTCACTACAAATGAATTCCTCCCCATATTCCCGTTAGAATCCACTGCAATACAGCGTACTGTTGTCTTGCCTAGTCCGAATTCCTGTCCTGATACTGCATCACAATCTGCAGTCAAATCCTTGTCAAAATCATCCTTTACTGTTACCTTGAATTTGACACTGGCAGGTTCGTTTGCTTGTACATAGATGTCGTTTGGTACAAGTATTATTGGAGGGTTGTCCTTTCCTTTTGTTTCGTTTACTGAATTCTCTGCAAAAGCAGAAGATACTAGCGATATTGTTAAAAACATGGCAAGGGAAATTGTAAGCTTCATAATTAGACTAGTTTCTAAGATATTATTTTACACTAACCAACAACTTGCGGCGTGTCATATGGTAGTTCACACGTTATACTAGGCATCCCACAAATCATCGATTATTCTATTATAATTTAAAATCGGCGAACAATTCATGATTGATTTTTACAAGTATCTAAACTGTCCAAAATGCAGGGAGGTGGAATTTTACTGTCCCAAACATCGAAAAGAAGTAGAAAAAATACTAGATAACATGGTTGCCTGAGAATACCGATATGCATTTTGTGCCAAAAAAACAGCATCACGATCCTAATCGTTTAAGTAAAATACTGCATTAGATTTGTAGGATGACAAAGACAGTACTAGCTTTTATGATAATACCGATGTTACTTTTGATGGTTCCTGCAATTGTGCTTGGCCAAGAAGTTGGTGTTGAATCTGAAGTAGAGGCAGAAGTCAAAGTAGGTTCTCAACAAGAATCAAGCACCTCCGAAACAAAGGGAGAAGAAGAGGACCAAGGCGAAGTCAAAGAATCTGAAAAACCAAAAGAAAAAGAATCTGAAAAATCCACACAGGCTGAGACCAAATCTGAAACAAAATCCGGAGTATCAGTTGGAGACGTTTCAGTTTCAACAAAAGAAAAAGGAATGACCAGCATTGGCATAAAATCAAACTATCCAATGCCAGCTGTAACTGCAAAAAATACTCTTAGCTTGCAGACAAATCAGCACCTATACAAGCCAGGTGACAGAGTAGTCATACAAGGATCTCTCTGGACAGAATTGTTAGCAACACTTAGTGATTCAAACTTTGTTAAAGTCACCATAATGGATAAACAAAGAAATGTAATTCATGAGGGACAAACTCAGATCAGTGCAAAAGGAGACTATACAACTGAGTTTAAACTACCAGAAGACTCACAAAAAGGCGCATACACGGTATCAAATACAGTGGAGCTGAATGCAGAAGCACTGGAAATCCTAGATGTAAAAACCAAAACAAAACTTGGATCATCAACAAAGATAGTGGTGGTGCCATCAACAGTATTCAAGATAGGTGTCAAGGACCACGGAGAGTTTGAGGTTGGAGTGGCAAGTAATTCTACAGTAAGGGATGTAAAGTTTAGTGGAGAAGAAAAAAAGGTTTCCTTAACCGTTGAAGGTCAATCTGGCACCAGAGGCGTAAGTCAGGTTGAAATTCCAAAAGGGTTGGTAAGTGGCGAGATGGCAGTAATGATTGATGGCAAGGCAGTAGCCGATGATCAAGTAATTGTAACCCAAAATTCTGAAGCAAAAACTACCCTAGAGGTAAACTATGATCACAGTGTACATACAATTGATGTTGTAGGAACAAATGCGGTCCCAGAGTTTGGAGTAATAACCATAGCTATCCTAGGAGGAGCTATTTTGAGCACAGTACTGATCGGAGCCAAGTATAGGACATACCAAACGATAAATCCCTAACACTTCTTTTTTATGTGTGGTCATAAGCACAAGACTGGTATAATTCAAACAAGATATCCTTGAAAATTGCTCCAAAATATGGAAAAATCATCAAAAATTTTATCTATTAGTGAGAAGATCCGATCGATCAGCCAAGGGTTGGAAATTGAAAGGTAATCTCCCCTGATGACCTCGTATCAGTTCCACCAGCCCTTTGGCTTTTTCATAACAAAAATACAATATTAACATGTCGACGGACTTTGATAAATTCACCTCAACTTTATTCCAGTGATCCCCAAAGGGGGGAGGGGGTGGATCTAGAAAATAGGAACTGAATAAACGTGTAGTGGTGTAGGCCAGATCCATCGAGACTACTTCATATTAATATAGAAGGATTTTTCCAATTTCATACCAAACCAAGATTTTTTGTATTCGATCTTACTGTAAAGGAAATTTAGAAATTACAAAATATTTAGTACAACGCTACTCAAAACCTACAATCTAAATTTATCGGAATTTATGATGGATTGTATATAGTTGATGACATTATGAAAGGTAGAAACGATTTAGGTAAAAGGCAGTATCTCCTTTCTTTTAGACTTTTCTAGAAATCTCTTTTTTTCTTTTTCCTTTTCAGTTATCATATGAATAAATTGAGTCGATCTTTTATTAAAATCACATTAGAAATTTTCTGTATTCCTGTATAAAAAAATAATAAAAATCGAACAGATGTTTATTGTCTTGGAATAATAAAGTTTCCAAAATAATTTATCTGAGTAATTTTTCCTTGTTAACAATTCTACCCGAATTCTGGTCAATTTCTAAAGCAATATTTGCAGATCCAGTGTCTACAATTATGGTTGTAGTTTTTGTCTCATCCAGCGAAGTTATTGATGATACCTCATAAGGACCTACATCGCCAACATCAAGTTCTTTTTGAGCAGATTTCAGTACTGATTCATCATTAATCGAATTTGAAGAATCCTTGGAAGTTTTGTCTTTAGATAATCCAAATGAATTAGTGAGACATCGTTTCAAACACTATCAATAATGTCTGTGTTAAACTGGAACAAAGATGTTTCAAAATTTTTTCAAAAAATTGTTTGGATTCATTAGAAGAATTTTAACAAATTTCAGGCAATCATGAACGATTCGTCTTGTAATCTAGACTACAAAGCCCAAATATTGTTCGAAGATCTTCATTTTTGTTCACAGCGATTTATCCTACCATATCCGGATTTCAATCTTCAAAAATAATAAAAAAATAGTAATGGGTGTTTCCCTTTCCGAAGGATTATGGAATATTCTTCAAGATAATATTTGAACATTTGACCATAGTTTTTGAAGATTTGTTTGTTTTTATTGGTCATGCTAAACGTGTGTTAAAAGTGAAAACTCGTAAATCCTTTCTAGTGTACACTAATTTATGGGAAGATTCTTTGCCTGCGAAAAGTGCGGAGAGGTAATAGATCGAAGAGAAAAATCAGAACATACCTGCTCTTCAAAGACCAAGAATGTACCAAAAGAGATTCAAAGATTTTAACTATGTTTTCTTGAACAGCTATTCTCCTGTATTTTCGTCAACAACAACTTGTCCAGATCTGATCCAGTGTCTCAACTCTTCATATGAAGGATTAAGGTGTCCCCTTCCTTTGAGATTATTATGAACAATGGCATAGTTTAGCTGGTTAAGCACTGGTCTTTTTTGATTCTCACCCATAGTGTTTTTCCTAAGATTGTCTGGAAGTAAGCTTTGCCACTCTTCCAATGATCTAACAAGCTTTGTCTTTAATTTTGTCATTTTAATTTTCACACTCGCACAATGGTATTAATCGTTGGCTTTAATGGCTGCGATGAAATAAAAGGAATCTGTCTATCAATGACTTGTAACAAAAAGCATACAAAAACAAATAGCTGTACCTAACAAACCACCAATCATGGCCAAGGTTGTTCATAACCAACATTATCACAATACTGTATACATTTTCATCATTGATATAGATAATGAAAATTTCATGAACATATTACATCGTTTTGTTTTAGGATTGACTCATCAAACAAGAATGCTTGTCAGGTACATTATCAGCAAACCAATTGCCAGTCCAGAAGCAACAGCTGCAGTTGAAAGAGTTTTGTCACCTTCTTCTCTTATCCACTTCAACACAGCCAAAACGACCTGGAATACTGCCCCTGCACCAATTGAGAGAAAGATTACAGCAGAAAATGGCGAGTATACAAAGCCCCCAATCCATGCACCAAAGATTGCAGGAGCTCCTGCGATGAATCCCATTGCTGCAAGCTTGCCAATCATTGGCTTGCCTTTTGCCATAGGAGCTGCAATTGCAATTCCCTCTGTGGTGTTGTGCAGTGCAAACCCCACAATCAAGAATGTACTTAACGCAATCTGACCTAGCCCTACCGCTGCACCGATTGCAAGTCCCTCACCAAAGTTGTGCAAGCCGATACCAATTGATATCATAAGAGCTACTGCAACAGGCTTTGCATATGGTGAGTCTGCTGCACGTTTTACAAGTTTTTCAGCAGCGTAGTACAATCCAAGGAATGACACAATAACAGTTGTAGCAATGAGTAATGCGCCATTAAAGCTAGAAGACATGTTCTCTTCTGATACTTCAAGTGCCTCCTCTATTGCATCAAGACCCAAAAAGAGCAGCAGTCCTGCTGTAAGTGCCAAAAAGAAATTGTACTTGTTTTTAGTTAGTCGCTTGATAAACGGAAACCACAGTAAGCCAATCATTACCGGAATAATCCCAACATAGGTCCCAACTATTGCAAAAAAGCCCACAAGATCAAGGCTTGGCTCAAGTGCAGGTGCTGCAGCCTCAATCTCTTTTTCAAATCGTGTACCATCCTCAATTGTTATACCTATTAGGTAGGGTTCTGCCTCATTCCACTCAAACGGAATCCTGACTAGCGCAGATTCGTATCTTTCAAGGAATCTATCTGGTTCAACTGCCGCAGGCTGTATCCTGTCGTTTACATCAGCCATTGCAATCTCTACAGGAATGGGCCCCGTGTTTCTAACTGTTGCGTGAATCTCTGATTCTACAAATTCTACTTGTTCAATTGATATCTCTGGAAGTGGAGTTCCAAGGTCCAATAGGTCCGATCCCGGACCAAAGATGTAGACTAGCATCAAAATCACAAAAGCAAATGGAATTAATCCACTTGCAACCAGTTTTGCCTTTGAGGATTTTTTTGTAACTTCCATCTATTTTACCCTCCAGTTTCTGCAGTATCCTTTACCTTAAAGATTCCAACCCATCCCTTTTCAGAAAACTCTACCTTGTGAGCATGGAAGAGGTATTTTCCAGGATATTGGTATGAAAACTCCATGATTCCTCGCTCTGACTGAGACAGCGTTACCATGTCAGTATGGTGGGGCGGAACTGTATCTGTTCCTGTAGGATTATACCAATACAGGTTACCGTGTAGATGAAAGTTGTTTATTGGATCAAACTCTAACATGTTTACGACATAAATTCTGACCAGTTCGTCCTTGTTGATTTCTATTGGATGATGTTGATAGTAGAACGGAATGGTGTTAGCACCATAAAAGTTGTTTTCAGTATCAAAGTCTGTATCAAGCCCATTAAGCACCATTACCATCTCATCTGCAGGTGGTCTCTTCTCTTTTGGATCCACAATAAAGACACCATACAGACCATGGGCAATGTGTTCCTCAAGTGGCATTACATGGCAATGATATGGATGAACCCCAACCGGTCCTGCCTCAAACTCGTAGGTAAACTTACCACCAGATCCCACTATCTCAAAGACACCATCCATCTCCGCAGGATGGGTTCCATGGAAGTGGATTGTGTGAGACTTGGAACCATTGTTGATAAAGTTGACTCTGACTATATCGCCTTCTGTTGCCCTAATTGTGGGACCGGGAACTGTTCCATTAAAGGTCCAGACGTTGAAAAAAACACCTGGTGACACTTCCATGATTTTGTCATCTTCTGCGATTATAGTGTACTCTCTCAGCGTGGTTCCATCATCTAGTTGGGAAACACGCCCGTAGTTGAACTCTCTGAGATACTCCATTGGATCAAACTCTACTGTTGCCTTGGTGTACAAAGGATCAAGCACCTCACCTGTTGTTTCTACAATCCCGCCATTATGGGTCACAAAGGTCTTAGCCTCTTTTTGTGCCTCTATCATGCCAGGCACAACAAGATAAAGCGAAGATGCAGCTATTACCGCCACTAAAACTATGAGAAGTTTCTTTGAATCAGAGATAGCCATGAATATTATTCAGTATTGCAGAAAGGATTTATAAATTTAGCCTAGGCTAAATTTCTTAGTGATCGCTAACTTTGTTAGCAAAAGCTAATAAATCATTCATAATCAGGATTAAAATTCTTGACCATTTTTCTGTGTGATTTTAAAAATTCTATGAACCTACTGAGCCTCTCTATTGTTTTTGGGTCTAGGTGATGCTCTATTCCCTCAACATCTTTGTTTGCAATCTTTTCGTCTATTCCTAGCATGTCAAAGAATTCCAGAAGCATACTGTGTTTTTTTCTAATTGATGTGGCAACCTTGGTACCCTTCTCAGTTAGCATCATTCCCCTATACCTCTCATAGGTAATGTAACCACCCTCATCTAGTCTTTTTAGCATCTTTGTTACACTTGGCGGGCTGACATTCATGTATCGGGAGACATCCAATGTCGTGGCGTACCCTTTGGATTCTACCAACTCTAAAATTATCTCAAGGTAATCTTCCATTTTGGTGCTAAAGTCTTCTCTATTTGCACGGTGTGCATTTTTAATTGATTCCAGACGCCTGGATGATTTTTTTGCCAACTGTTATTTTGCATAAAATACCTGAATGTAAAAACTTGACTGATCAAGCCAGTACCAAAAACAACCCCCGCATGACTGGAAACTGTAAATATTGCGACTTCACAAGACCCTTAATGGAATGGACTATATTTTGCATCTTAGCTCCAATTGCAGGCTCTAGCATATTCTTCCTGTCAACTGTAAGATTTTTCAGAAATAGCATCTCCGTTGTTCCTGCCAAGTTGATAAACGAACTAGAAATTATCGAGCCAAAGAAACCAATAGTGTCGTAAACAACTAGTCCCAACGATATTTTGTCATCAAAAGAATCAGTCTGGAATTACCCAAGACCACCAGTCATAAAAGAATCCAACAAAAGGATTAGAGTACTCTTTAATCATGTAGAAATTGCAGACTCTAAAAGGACACTGAGAGTTTTGGAAAAGAGCCAACCTCCAGTTTACTATATTCCCCCACATGATGTAAAAAAACATCTCTTGGCACCCTCAGAGACGCAAACCTTATGCGAATTCAAAGGAGTTGCCACGTACTGGAATCTAAGTGTAGGAAACAAAAGATCGTATGATGCGGCATGGTCATATGATAACCCTGTCAAGAACTATTTCTCTCTTAAGGGTTACCTTGCATTTTATGTGCACAAGATGGGCAAGTGTTTTGTAGATGATGAGCTAGTTTTACCACAAAACAGTGACTACTATGGTGGTTGGATCACCTCAGAGATTCAAGGACCATTCAAGTGCATTCCAAGAACTAAAGATAAAGACTGGATGCACAATTCTATCTAGTGGATTATATCGTAACGCAACCAACATTAAGTGTCACAAAACAAATCTTTCAAATGAGTGGCAACTCTTCATACTTTGAAGACCTTTCAGATTCTTTTATTATAGAGTCTGCAAAGCTAGAAGATGCAATTTCATCTCTGTCACCACTATCCGAAAAACTTCCGCTAGATGAGATTGTTGCGCTATATCACCGTATAATGAATGTGAACTCGTTGATACAAGTGCTGAAGCAATCAATCTCAAATAACGAACAAAAAGATCAAAGATTACTTGAAAAGATCAAAGCTGCTGAATCTTTGATCAACGATTCCTTCAATGAAAAATTCCATCCCTTAATTCTATCACAGCTGAATTCTTCTATCCAAGAGTCTATGACTTCTCTGAAATCAAGCAAGAAAAAGGAAAGAACCAAGCAAGTTATCGAAGAAGAGGCAAAATACTATGAAAAACTTCGACAAACAATGAGTACCAAGGAATTTGTGGAGCAATATGACAAAATGATAAAAAATGATTGAACCGCTTGCAGAAAAGCTATCAATTATGAGAAATAAATTTACAAAGACGTATGATGGCTCAAGTCAAATCCAAGAGATTATTCCCCAATCACCAACCGATGATCTGCCAATTGAGAAAACCCATCTAGATTCACTTCATTTGTTTGCCAAGAAGAATCCAATCTACTACAATTCTTCGGACCAAACCATTGACAATGTTCCTTGTATAGTATACGAAGGCGACATCAATCAATACTGGCTGAGTAGTATCCAACATGATTCAAGTCATTCCCCCTTTTCACCCACATGGATTCTATCAGCATATCTTCTCTCACTGGAAGCCAAGCATCTAGGATGCCATGAGGTTATTGACATTGGTTCAGGAGATGGGCGAATTGCATACTGTGCAAAAATTTTGGGTTTAGAATCTTACGCAGTGGAAATTGATAATGAGTTGGTCAGCTTACAAGAAGACATTTCCGATTCAACACATATCAATTTCAACTCGCATTGTTCTGATGCAACAAGTTTTGATTACAGTTCTTTGAATCTTTACAGTCCAACTTTTTTCATTGGAGGTTTGGCAAAAATGGGCGGAGATGTTTTAGCATCTAGAGTCATAGAAAGGATAAATGCAGGCTCTAATCTCAAAGATAACAGCTGTCTTGTTTTTGCAGGTTCCTTTTCAGCCAAATATTCGCTTGATAACACACCTCAGGGCGGGTGGGCCAAATTAATTAAAGAAAATAACCTGAATGTTATCAAGACAATCTCACTTCCCACAGTCTGGACATTTAGGGAACAAGACCCCACACCATATCTTTTTACAAAATTTAACTGAAATCCAAATTGGAGTGATTGGGCAACCAGTACTCCCAGACAGATTAATTTAAGTTGTACTCAGCTTTGTTGTCTAGTTTTTTTCTTATAGTACATACTATAGAGCACAGTGATGAGTGTATCAAAGATCGAAAAAGGCAGATTGTCAATCAGCATAGGTATAGCAATAGCAGTAGTCATCGGAATTACAATAACTGGTTTGTTTTCTTACTAGTTATCTATTAATTTTCCAAGTTGTGTTTTTTCCCGTTTACAAAAGAATTATCGGTATTAAAAAATAACTAGATTTTTGGAATCAGCATTTTATTCCGACTAGTGAGTACAATCATTGAAACAATAGCTGTGATTAGAATTATTGTGGCAAACGTTCCAAATTCTGGAATCACATAGGTGCCAATAAATTCTATGGAATGGGTTCCAGAATTGAATTCAACGGTTACTTGGTTCCCATCAATCTGAACGCCGTCCCATTTCTTACCATCCATCAAGACCATATTAATCCCACTTATTACGTCAGTTGATGGATTAATAGTCAAAGTTCCATCACTGCTTGCAGATACTGTTACAACAATTGATTTATCTCCAGGATTTATTGTTGCACTTGATACTGTTCCTCCACTAATTTCAAATGGAATACATTGATTACTTGCTAAAAATTCATCTTGACTGCATCTTGACGTTGTTGTAATAGGTTCCTCTGGCACTCCTGTTCCACCATTATTTTGTACTACTGTGAATTCTAGTAAAGCAGAATTGCTAAGGCCCGGATGTGTTGCGGTGACCGTATATGTTCCTTCCATGAAGCGAGGCAGCGTTGGATTGATCAAATATTTGAACGAGCCATCACCTGCAATTTTCAGTTGCGGATTATAGATTAATTCTCCCTCAGGATTCACAACACTTAATCTTACTGGCACAAATGATTTTGCCGCTGCTAGATCTACTTTACCAAGTACAAGAAAGGAATCTCGTGGTTTTATTGATGTTGCATATGATTTTAAGGAGATTTGTTCTTGTTGAGCAAATGAGTCCATTGGTATTATTAGAGCTAAAATAGAAAGCATGGAAACTACTAGTGCGGTCTTCATATTCTTTTCCTATTCACATCTCATTTAAATCTACTATGAATTCTTGATCACAGACAGACTTGCAATATTTAAAATTCAATGTTGTTTGCAAACTTGAATTAATACCAAGTTTTGATAAATTTTGCATAAAAGATTTTATCTGTTACGTCTTTGGAATTCCAACTTTTCTAAACTTTAGAAAGTATACTGGAATTCCAGCAGCTGCAAGAATGCCCACAATGCTTCCTGCAATGATTGCGGTCTGATTATTCTCTGAGGTGTTAGAAGAATCCTCCACTGGCGGTTCCGGAGTCTTTGGAACACATACACCGTCCTTTAGAACTGTGTTTGGTCCGCATATGCCAACCTCTTGTTTTGGCTCTTTTAGTCCAACTGCCTCATAGATAGAATCATACTCTGCAAAGTTTTCATCAAACCACTCTTTGAACTTGGGCTCGTTGTTGTACCGGTCAACATAGTATTGTGGATCCTCTGTTTGATCAACAAAAGGAGCTATTCCAAGAGGTTCCCTTGGTTTTTCTAATCCCACAGCCTCATAGATTGAGGAATACTCTGGATAGTTTTCATCAAACCACTCTTTGTAATTTGGCTCGTTGTTGTACCTGTCAACATAGTGCTGTGGATCCTTTTGTGAGTCAACAAATGATGCTGGAATCTCTTTTTGTTCTGGTTCCTCTGTTTCCTCTGGTTGTGTTGGTTCTTCCTGCTGTTCTGACTCTTCTGGTTCCGAGGAAAGTACGTCATTTACTACTATTGTAACTGATTCTGTATCAATTGAGGATCCCTTTGTCACCATAACATCAAAGGCATATGACTTTCCTCCTTGTGTTGCATCAGGATTCCAGTTAAAGCGTCCAGAACCTCTATCAATCGTTGCACCATCTGGTGCATCATCCAGGCTAAACACAAGTCCACTGGATACTCCATCAACATTTACTGTAAATGAAAGAGACGATCCTTCATTTATTGAAAAAGTTCCAAGAGGGCTGATTCTTAGGATATCAGAGCTTGGTGTAGCAGATGCCTCATTTGAGGCTGGACCAGTACCTGCAGAATTTATTGCATAGATTCTAAACGTATACTGTATGTCAGTATTCAAGTTTCGATGATTATAGGTAATTGAGCTGCTCTTTGTGTTGTTTGTTACTATACTGTAGGATTCGTTTCCATTCTTTGACTCTATCTTGTATCCAGTAACTGCAGAGCCCCCATCATCTGATGGCGTCCGCCATCTCAGCTTGATCTCTGTTGGAGATACAGCAGATGCTGTCAAATCACGTGGTGCAGATGGCGTAGATATTACATCTCCTACTGGTGGTTCAGAGTCCTCTTCTGGCGTGGCCGAAGCCTCCTTTGATTCAGCACTAGAGCCAAACGTGTACTGAGCCACAATAACAAAAGAGTATTGTTTTCCGGTTTGCAAACCATCTACTGTATAGCTGGTTTCATCAGGATTTGTGCTTGCAATATCCTCGTAAACACCAGGTGTTATGACTCGCTTTATGCTATATCCTGTAATATCTTGATTAAAGGTATCAGATGGTGGATACCAAGTGAGTAGTATTTGGTTTGGAGACACATCTGTTGCATCAACACCGGGCGGAACAGTACTGTGTTCTGGTTTTGCAGATAGAGTTGAAGACGGTCCACTTGTTCCCTCCGAGTTTATTGAGTAGATTCGATAAGAATATCTCTCATCTTTTTCAAGCCCCTCATGCAAAAATGATGTTCTAGTGCTTTGCGTGTTTGAGATTAGTGTCGTAAACGATTCCGTTCCAGTCTTGAACTCTATCTTGTATCCAGTAATGGACGGAGTACTCTTTGATTGGTCTGGCTTATCCCATGTAAGTACTATAGATGTAGGTGACGCCGGCTCTACCTCAAAGTTTGCTGGAGTGGCAGGCAACTTGCTCGACGTGCCTTCTTCAGAAAAGGCCTGGATCCGGTCATTGCCAGTATCAGTCACATATAGAATCTCATTTGTCTCATCCCATGCAAGACCAGCTGGTGAGTCAAACTCCCCGTCATCGGATCCAGTAGAACCAAAATCCTCTACAAAACATACCCCGTCAACAATTTCGGTGGTTCCCGATGGACATGTATCAGATGACACTAGCTGAAACTTTTGAATTCGGTCATTGTCAGTATCAACAACATACAAAATGTCATCGTCAATTGCCATTTCAGATGGGTTTCTGAATTGACCATCACCAGATCCAGTTGAGCCAAACTTTGATTCAAAATTTCCAGAAGAATCAAAAACAGATATGGAATCAGTAGTCAAATCACTTACATACACTCTGTTTGTAGACTCGCGAATCACTATTGATCGTGGCTCTCCTAAATAGTCAGACTCGGCTGAGTTTGATGAACCGAACTTTGATTCAAAATCCCTGTCATCATCAAACTTTTGTACTCTGTTATTCTGAGAGTCAACAACATAGATGTTTCCTACAGAATCTATTGCAATATCTGTCGGTTCATTAAATTGGCCATCACCGTCCTCTTGAGCCCCCGGATAGTTGTCATTGCAGTTTTGATCCGAGCTCATATCACAAAATGACCCAAAATCAAACAAGTGTTCGCCATTATCATCAAAAGCGTTGATCCTGTCATTGTCAGTATCAGCTACATAGATTGTCTGGCCACTCTTGCTAGTTGCCACCCCCAACGGATTCTGTAACTCATCATCTGCATTTCCAGACGAGCCAAATCCAAATAAAACTGAGTGAGTACCATAAGCTGAGCTGAACCCCATTCCAAATAATAAAACTCCAAAAATTCCAATTAAAATACTGTTCTTCATATGGTATGAATTGGGTTAAAAATAATTAAGACTTGTTCATAAATTGTTTGATTGATCTATCAACAAGTGCATGTATTTGGTTAGGCACACCGCAATCTGAGAGTCATCCTTTAGTAAAAGAAAGCAGATTACCCGACCATTTTCATTTAGGATAGTTTTGGAGCAATAGTTTTATTCTAATTTTGCAGCCATAAATCATGGGTCTATTTAGAAAAGACGATACTGCCCAATTAGGTACTGTTTGTCCAAAATGCAAAATGGAGTTTTCTGCACCAGAGCGTCTCTTACGCCACATGGCAAAGGCACACAGCCGAAAAAAGATCCAGTGTGACAGCTGTGGCTTTAGAAATTAATTTTTGATGAATCTTTCAATTCCGTTTTACTCTGGAATCAAGATTGGAGTCATAAGCGGGTTTCACTCTCAGCTATAATCTATACTGTCTTTTATCTCACACCAACTACGATTCCAAACTCTACATTCTTCTGAGTCCCTTTGCAGTTGTTATCTATCGCGGCAAACCACTTTCAGTGATATTTTATCATACTGAATGAGAAACTACGCCTCCTATTGTTCCGGAACTAGTTCTTTCTACGCGTAAATCACTAAAAACCGATGAAACTATTCTCTTACATTAAATATGAAGAATCAGTAATGATCATGGTTGGTATTAAACAGTAAATTTGAAGGCAAGTTGGTTTGCAGTTCCTGCAAGAAAAAGGTCAGATTTCAAACAATAAACGATGTTGGTTGTGACTGGGGTTCCCACACACTTGTACAATGCCAGAATTGTGCAGACTTGTTTTCAATTGACAATCCGTGCGTTGCTTTTCAAAGTGTATTAAAGTTAAACAAACTCAACAAGGGTTTGCTTGACAAAAAAGATGTTAAAAACTACGAGTCAAAACAGCATATTGGCTCTAGCTGTTTTTGACGTACTTTTTCTTTGAAAACCTGATAAGAATACTTTTTGAACACAGAATTAAAGCTAACCTTTGGAATTCATTCTCTTTTTTGAAGAATCTCCTTTTTTTATCATTCTCCATCGGATATATGCAAATGCAGAAACAGATGCAACAATTGCAATGATGAGAAGATACTGATCTGTGTGATCTGCAAAAAGACATTGTTGTATTTGACTGTGTACCTCATAGTATTCTAAAAGTACAGGATCATCATATGTATCAAGGCTGTTTTCCTTTAGATAGTTAATTCTATCTTGAATGTCCTTTTGAAGAGTGTTCAGGTTTTGTTGATCATTTGGTCCACAGTCATAATCTGTCTGCAAGAATAGTTTTTGCAGTATGTTCAGAGCCCACAAATTGATTTTCCGTTCTTTGTTCTAACAATTAAAGTATCTTCTGGAACCATCTCGTCTTTTGCAACCAAGAATGGTTTGTTATTTATCGCAACTAGAACGTACTTGTAGCGCGATAATATGATTCTCTCCTCAATAGACAGTAGTCTTTTTAGTGGCACTAGAGAGTAAGCGGTAGCAGGTTGTTCTCTGCTTTTCCATATCGGATACGGGTAATCAAATGGCAGCCTATTCCTTACATATAGTAGATCGGGCCTGTGAGATAATATCACGCCAAAAAGAAGACAAAGCGTCCCTGTTCCTAGTGACAGTGTTTTTCCAAATGCTGCAAACTTTGTTATGAATAGCTCCTTTTGCTCTGCAGGATCCCACCAGAACAGGTGGGGTTCGATATTTTCTAGGGTCGGTTCAACTTCTGTAGAGATTACAGAGCTGAAAATTACAGTGGAGGCGCCAATTATAACAAATATCATTGGAATCACCCCTCCGTTTTTTGCGCGCATTAAAAGTACTGCACATACTCCCGCCGTTGCAACTATTACCGAATAATGAATGTAGGATGTAGGGTAGGTTATACCGATTAATCCAGCTGTTACAATAATGATTAAGAGTAGTGCATCAGACCAGATCGATTTGCCAGTCTCTTTTACAATGATAATAGATGGAAACCAAATTAGATAATTCTTTACTCTCTTGAGATCTCTTGCATATAATCCATGAATGATTTTCCTTCAAACTCCGCATAATCCTCTAGTGGTTCAGTATTCATATCATACAGGTACTTGTGATAGACTGTCTCTTTTTCATGTTTTAGTGGCGGATCACAAAAGCACATCTCGCTCCACTGTATGGTATTATCATCTTTTAGTTTGGCTCGTTTCATAGAGTTTACAATTTCGTTTCCGTCTGGTTTTTGGTCAGAAATGGTTCCATCAGTTAGTTTCTTGTAAAATTCAGATATTTTTGATTTGTCGAATTTGGCAGTCACTGAATAAATCATAGATTAAGTTATGTTGAATCATTCATCAGTGTTTTGATTAGGATTTTTATGGTACTTGTGGCAATCCTAGGCCTGATGCCGGATCTTCACCACTGCTTGCATGTAAGCCACGTGTAATATCATGTAGCTTGGCTTGATCCTGAAGCCAGTTTCTCACATCAGTGGAAGTTCCACCCACACTGTCCCACATTTTTGCTGCAAGACCAGAGGTATGAGGCGTTGCCATAGATGTTCCAGAAATGATGCAGTATCCATTTACTTTACCATCTTCGTCAAAAGAGGCGCCATCAAAGTTACCCCCACAAGTAGATTCAACAGATACGCCTGGAGTGGCTACTTCTACTTCTTTGGATACAATTTCACCGTCATTATTGTTCTCACCTCTGCTTGAAAAGTCTGCAACTTTTTCAGTATCATCTATTGCCGCAGATGCAACAACATTTGGATTTGCGCCAGGCCATTCGATGGTACCAATATTGGGGCCCGAATTTCCAGCAGCTGCTATGAACAATACATTTGGATTTCTATCTATAGCATCACGAATAAGACTACTTTGAGTACTTCCACCAAGACTCATACTAACAATGTGAGCTCCGTTGTTTCCGGCATAGTCAATTGCAGCTGCTATATCGTCGGTCCAACAACCATTATCGGTACAAACTTTGTATGCGAATATTGTTGTAGCAGGAGAAACACCATAAATCCCTAGACCGTCAGAACCAGTATCAGCTGCAATAGTTCCTGCAACATGAGTTCCATGGCCTATACCATCATCACATTTTTGTTTTGGAAATGGTCCCTTTGTAAAGTCAACACATTGACCAATCCTATTTTTAAGATCAGGATGAGAGGTGTCAACACCGGTATCAAGTACTGCCACATTAACTCCGTTTCCACCAGATGGTGGATTATCGGTTACTGAAAGGGTGTTAGAACCATAAATTAATTCAATTCCCCATGGAATTTGGTCCCTTGGAGTCCCTATTCTTGTAGAATCAGAATCATCATCGTCACCTCCACCGTTCTTACATTCTGGCCAAGGAGAGCATGCTCCAGGCGGTGCACTCAATTGATACAACGGTACCCGTTCAATACCAAGCCCAGCTCTTTCAAGTGCAGCAGCTTGTTTGTCATTCAAAACTGTTGTAAATCCCACATCAAAGTTATGTCTGACACCGAAAATGTTTTTGAGGTTTTGATTGTCACTTTTTATCAGGTAAACCCAACTGGAATCTTTTTCGGGTTTTTCGGCAAAAACTTGATCAGAAAACGCCATACCAGAACCAACTAGAGCTGAAACAATTAGAATGGATGTCAAAATAATAGAAACTCTGTTCATCTTCACGTACTCCTCTCAAAATCTGAATTTAAGCTTTGCTACCAAGTATTACAGTAATCACCAATCAAAAACAGTTCGTTTCCAGATTAAAGAAATGATCGAACTTTTTTGTACGGTTAGGAAATCTTATCACTTACTATAATATCAAGGAATTATGGACGCTGAAAACGCAGCTGCAAAGCTGCTGAAAATGAGCCCTTCGATCAGGGTTGTAACCTTTTGCGACATGAGCGGCAAGCCAGTTTTTTCTGCCCATTCTAAGAAGGTAAAGAATCTGCTCTCAAAGAGGGAGAGCAAGTCCTCTCTGAAGGAAGCGGCAAAGCGCTGGAAGTCACGAAAATCTCTTTCAAGAAAGCTTGGCCCCTGCAAGTATGTTCTTGCAGAGTACTCCAAGGTAAAGAGAATAACAATGCCTGCTGGAAGGAACCACTTGCTGTTTGTGACAACTACTGCGGCATTTGATCACAACAAGGTTATCAGGAAAGTTAGGTCTTTCCGATAATCATTTTTTTAATTATACATTAGGCAAGATACTAACAATACAGAAGGTTGCAGGTTTACTCTAGTTTTCTTTTCCCAGTTCCACGGCCGGTTCTAACCCACATGCCCTTGCCAGATGGCCTTCCACTAGTCTCTGCCATGTCATCAAACTTGATCTTTGTAGTGCCACGACCAGTTGTAATGTACTTGCCTGACAGGGCGTCTTTTCTCTTTTTTTGGTATTCCTTGAACTTCTCGCCGGCCCAGTTTGATTTCTCCTCTTCTTCTGTTACTCTTCTGGATGTTCCTCTGCTTCCAACTCTAACAGTTTTTCCCATGATTGATTACAATTTTAATAGAATATTCAAGGTAAATAAGACTTTGTTATGATCTCAGGAATGCTATCCACCAGTAAGCTTTGCAAACTTTTCGTTTCTGCAAAGAGACTCCATGAACTTAATGTTAGACAAAGCCACTACTGCAGACTCTACAACTGGCTTGTCGGGATCGTCGAGGGCCTTTTCCAGTGCCTCTTTTGCGCTGTCAGAGCCGATAACTCCCAAGGCAATTGCTGCTTCGTGTCTGACAAACATGCTAGGATCATTTAGTGTTGCATCAACCAGTGATTCTATGCCAGTAGAGTACCCCATCTGGCCCAAAGAGAATGCAGCTTCGTGTCTTACAAGCTCATTGGAATCATCTTTTAGGACTTTGGCAATATACTGAACCTTGTCCTCTCCCCCAAAGTCAACTAGAATGCAGGTTGCCCGTGTCCTTACCACATAGTCGTCATGATCAAGTAGCTTTGCAAAAAACTCTGTATCTTTTTTTTCGTATCTTTGCTCCATCTCAGAGAAGAGTTTCAGTCTGTCCTCTGTCACAACCGTAGTGCTCAATTAGATTCGGTCTTTGTACCTCATATATTATCCTAATTCAGATTGTATGGACAGTTTAGTTGGTTAGGTTTTTAATAGAAAAATTCTGAATTTCTTTGTGATACCAAAGATCGGTGAAAAAGCTCCAAACTTGAAGCTTGGAGATTTTTTACAAGGAATGCCTACAAATCTTGATCAGGAAAAAGACAAGGTTGTCCTAGTGGAGGTATTTCAGGTAAATTGTCCTGGCTGTTTTCTATATGGCATACCTGAGGCAATAAACATCTACAACAAGTTCAAAGACGATGGCGTAAGAATAATCGGAGTCGCCACTGCCTTTGAGGATTTTGACAAAAATACACCAGAGAATCTCAAGCTGTTACTTGAGACAGGCGAGGTGATAGGAGATACCAAACAAGGACTTGAACAGTACGGTCAGCTGCAAGATGGAAACAAGCTACCATACAAGATTCCGTTTCCAGTTGCAATGGACAAGCTTACCAAGATCAACGGAGAGATGCCAAAAGAAAAGATGATGAACTTTATCTACTCGCAGATTCCAGACTTTGACTCTAAACCAGAAGACTACAAAAGCGACATCATGCAACGAGTCAAAGAATATATGAAATCAAAGGAATATTCTGCTGAAACATTTGAGTCGTATGCCTTACAAGGAACACCATCTGCAATTCTAGTTGACAGAAATGGAATACTTCGAGATGTATCTTTTGGCCAGACAGGACACTTGGAGCAGCAAATCCAAAAGATGGTAAACGAGTAGAGATTATCTTATTTTCTTTCTTAGTTGTATTATCCCAAAGATAGGCAATCCAAAATAGAGTCCCATATTTGCCAAGATTACTCCCATCCCATAGCCTAGAACCTCTGCCTCTGAATCAATATTTACAGAGTTTAGAACTGACAAGGACGTAATGAGTGGAGTTATTGCAAGTTTTACTGTCTCCTTGAATGCTGGATTCTGTCTTTCCCAGTCGGCTATTGTCGGTGAAAATGAATAGTAGATTTGATTGAATCCTTCCATGAATTTTGCGCCAGATTGTGTCTTGAGTAGCTTGTTGTCCCTTATTTCTCTGAGTTTTTGAATCTCATCTGAGAGTTCTGAACCATACGTTGCAGTTGCGATAAGGCATCCGCCTATTGGTTCTTGTGACTCGTCTGGTAATGGATTTTCAACACCTTCGCCAGGGGTTGGAACCTGTAGGTGCGTCGTGCCAATAATGTTTAGCTTGTGGCTTCCCATCTCTGAGAATTGCAAAGTGATAAACGATATTTTGTCATTTTTTTGTACTTTGGGAGTAATTTGATCACCGTCTAAGAGAAACGTGAGGTCTCCATCAAGTAGTTTTTTTGGAATTGTTATCTCGCCAAGGCTGTCCTCGAGGCTGCTCATGATACTAAGGGTAAGGGTCAGGTTCTCTTCATTGAACTGTATTTCGTTGACATCAAAGTTTGCAACTGTTACAACCTCGTGTTCTGAGCCGTGTGCATCAATGGTTGCCCTGTTAACAAGGCCTGGTGATTCAAGCTGAGCAAACGCAGGAATTGAGATGATCGATACAAACAGGACTAGCAATCCCACTAGTTTCATAATACTATACTGGAATCAATCTCTTTCTTAATTCTTTGTCCTTTGACACTCTTGGATGTTCTGGATCTGCCATTATTACCTCATAGTAGTAGTGCATTCCATCTTGGTAGATAAAGTAGGAACCCAAGAGTTTCATGTTTGGATGTTTTTCTAAGACTCTGTTTTCTGCAACTTCCTTCATGCTAATATCTGCCTTTATTCTTGTAACACCGATTCGTTTCTGTCGTCTTCCAGCCTTTGGTCGTTGTCTTCTCATTCCCCCTCTGCCTACACGCATTCGGACAACAATGATTCCTTCTTTTGCTTTGTAACCTAGCCTTCTTGCTCTTTGAATTCTACTGGGCTTGTCCAGTCTTGTCATTGCATTTTGTCTTCTCCAAAGAGCAATTCTTTCTCGAAGATCAAGTGGATTGTCTTGCCACAATTTAATCCAAGTTTGATCCTGTCTGCTAGGCATATTTCCAGTTTGAAGGATTCCCCTTAATATCTGATTTCTTAATAAGAGGTTTGTTTGATTGGCTTTGAAAAGAACATCATATAACTAAAATGGTATTGCAATGACACAAGATCATCGCCATTATGGAATCTAGTGTTGCCCCGCTTGGTTTGTGGATTATTTTAATTGCAATGGTAAGCGTTACACTCTCTATAGATCTTTTCTCAGATCACTTTCATAGATTTTTCAAAAAGAAAGTACAGAGTGATAGAAAGGATGGGTACCCGTTTTTCACAGATGCAATGTGGACAATTATTTGGATTTCGTTAGGAGGAATCTTTGCATTATTGGTTTACATTGCAATGGGATCAGAAAAGGCATTAGAATACATTATTGGGTATGCACTGGAAAAATCACTTAGTGTGGACAACATGTTGGTGTTTGTCCTGATATTCACTTCTCTTGGCATAGCTCACGTTCATCAGCATCGTGTTTTGATGTGGGGAATTATTGGCGCCATAGCTATGAGGATTGGTTTTATCCTTGCTGGAGTATCCCTGCTTGAGTCCTTTCATTGGATGGTATACGTACTGGGTGGAATCTTGATCTTTACCAGTTTTAGAATGATTACAAAAAAAGAGAAAGAAAAACTAGATATTGAAAAAAGTATTGCAGTCAGAATTCTTAATAAATTCACTAAAGTAGATACTGAATCCCGAGACCAGCGATTTTTCAAACGAATCAATGGAAAATTAGTTGTTACACCCTTACTTGTTGCACTTCTTTCAGTAGAAATGACAGATTTGGTTTTTGCCTTAGACTCTATACCCGCAGTCCTTTCAATTACAAGAGATTCATTTATTGTTATATCGTCTAACATGTTTGCAATACTTGGACTTCGTAGCCTGTATTTTGTAGTGGGTTCTGGAATTGAAAAACTATACTATCTAAAATATGGTCTTACTGTAATACTAGCCTTCATTGGAGCTAAGATGTTATTATCAGAGTTTATCCACATTGAGGTAACTCATTCGTTAGTTGTGGTACTAGGCATTTTGGCAATCACTTTTATCGCGTCTATAGTTAAAACAAAAAAAGGTACATAAAAGCAATCCTTATACAGTTTTCAAAAATTGTTTCTTGAATTACTTTATCACGGATTATTTCAATAATTAAAGGCCAAAAATTGCAACATCTTATCTGAAGCTAATGTGCGGTCGGATTGACGTTTTTCCACTTGCCAAAATGTGGCTTTATTCAAATTATACCATCCATTACATACCACATGAACCAATCTGGCGTTGATAATTGGCTAAAGCTGTATAGGACAGCATGGATGCAGCAAAGACCTGACCTGATCAAAGAATTGTTCACACAAGATGCAACCTATTCAGAGAAGCCATTTGAGGGTTCATTTCAAGGAATTGATGCAATCACCAGATACTGGGAAAAGATCTCAAAAACCCAAAAAGACGTCTTTTTTGATTATGGTATTATCTGTATATACAACAACATTGGGATTGCACACTTTACAGCGTCGTTTTTCCGCAAACCAGACCAGCTCCAAATCAAACTTGATGGGATTTTCAAAGTAGAACTTGATTCGCAAAACAAATGTACCAGTTTTTCAGAGTGGTGGCAGAGCCAAAAGACCAGACTTTGAAAATTAAAAATCCTTGAGTGGTTTGTGACCACCCAAAGGACTCGTATCCGCAAAAAACTCGATGAAGATATTGTAACATACTTCTAAAAAAGGATTACCAAGACCGAAAGATCAAATGTATAATATTTGCAAAGATCTGTTCATCTCATATTGAATTATCCACAGTTCTTTGTAGGCTTGGCAATAGTATTCTTGGGACTATTGGCTATCCTTTATGACTATCCACAACTTCAATTCCTCGAAGGACTATCACAAGAACAGTTTCTTAACCTAGAAGAAGACACTAGAGAAAAATATTCCAGGCTACAAATAGAGATTCTAATAGCCATTGGAATGGTATCATTTGGTTCGTTACTCCTAGTCCTAAGCATACTTGGAAGACAAATCATCCCGGGCTTGAGGGACTGACTGCATTTTGATTTTTATTGTCTTTAGTGATTGAAATATTATGAGTGTTCCAAACAAAGTCATTCTTGTTCTTGTAATAATGATTTCATTTATTCCAATGGCAAATGCCCTTAGTGTTGAAATTGAAACAGACAAACCGATATACAATTATGGAGACTTTTTGTCATTTACAATCAAAGTTTCTGAAGTTACAGGAGAAGACGGCACACTTGTAATCAGAGATTCTTCTGGAAAGGCAGGCACGCCAATTCCAGTTGGAATTTTTGAAAAGACAACTACAATTAACGCACCCTTTCCATTCGAGTCTGTAATTTATGATGAAGGCAAATACAATCTAGAGTTAGAGTATTCAGGAGAAAAAGCTTCAACAGAATTTACACTAAAGGATTCTGGAAAAATTGTAATACCAACTTGGATAAAAGAGATGACCGTGTGGTGGGTTCAAGGTGAGATCAATGATCCAACATACGCAGACGGAATAGAGTATCTGATCAAAAATGACATAATAAAGATACCCAAGGTAGAGAATCAAGAGACATCAGATAAAGTTACAATTCCCTTGTGGGTAAAGACCAATGCCGATTGGTGGGTGAAAGGAGAGATAACAGATGGAGAGTTTGCACGAGCCATTCAGCATTTAATTAAAATTGGCGTCATAGTGATTTGAAAACTTGATGTGAAATGGAAAAACATGCAGTTATAGCCATTATAGCCGTTGCAGTAATTGTAGGTTCTATATCTTACTCTTTTGTAAATGCTTTTTCTGCTGGAAGCTTTCAAATTCGTTATTACCTTGAGGATGGCTTTGACTACCTGGCATTGATGGCTGGGGGAAATATAGAGATATGTAACCCTACACCCATACCAGTAGATTTTAAGGAACTAAGAATTGAACCATTCTATAAGGAACGAGATCTTGGTACCTACTATGTTAATGGAAAAATTTTAGATCCTTATGAGAGCGAAGAGTTTGTTGGGGATACCAAACAGGACAATGCAGGCCAATTCCTACTATCCCGTCTAAGCATGAAACTAGACGGCAAAAACATTGCAACAGTAGACCTTGAGAACATGAGGGTCAATACCATCTTTGTCACCAATATTCTTGGATTCATACCCTACAGCATCAGCGAAACATATACTGGCGAAGAATTCAACAAGATGATGAACCACGATGGAAACTTTGTCTGTTAACGAGTGTTAGGTTTTGTCCTACTTCCCCTACTGATTAACCAAAGCAAAAACGCCACTGTTCCACCAAGGATAAACGCACCCATTATTCCCATGATTAACGCCCTACCCGCTGGGATAGAGGTTGATTCTTTTTGTGGAACAGTAACACATTGACCATCCTTGAATATAGTTCCCGGACCGCATTCTTCAGGAACAACACAAACACCGTCCTTTAGAACTGTCCCAAGGCCGCACTCTACTTCTTTGGTTTTCTCTTTTGCTGGTTTTTCTTCCATGGGAGTTTCTTTTGGCTCCTCTTTTGGTTCTGTGACTGGCGGTTCTTCTGGCGGTTCTGGAGCTTTCGGTTCTTCTTCCGGTTCTGTTACTGCTGGTTCATCTGCGGGTTCGGGTGGAATAGGTTCTGGTTTAGGTTCACCAAATTCAGTTCCAATAATTTCTATCTCTTCTGTTCCCTCAGAGAGATCTATTCTCAAAGTTCTATGGTCTGCAGTAGTCTCTATCTCCTCATGTGCAATGTCAAATCCATCTTCTAGTACTATGTATGGTTCATCCTCACCTTCAATTATAGAGTCGATAAAGTTTCTCTCTAATGTTATCTCCAGTACAGCTGGGAAGCCAGTTACCTCTACATCAATTATCAACGAGATAAAATCCATGTCAGGCTGGATTCCAAGAATCGAGACGTTTTGTCCAGTATATTCTACATCAACTGTTGTTCCCTGAAAATTAACTGAGGCTGTTTCTGCACTAGCATAGATTGGAGTCAGGATTACAATTGCAATAGTAATAGCTAGAACCTTTGACCTCAAATCTAGATAATGCCTCGCAGTATCTGTATTATCTTTTCTGCTATAACATTTGCAGCTAAGGACTGAGCTTCTTTTGTCTGGGCACCAATGTGGGGTGTAAGGATGACGTTTTCAAGTTCTGCGAGTTTGTTTCCGATTGCAGGCTCTTTTTCAAATACGTCCAGAGCTGCCCCTCCAAGATTTCCTTTCTTGAGGGCATCGTACAGCGCCTCCTCATCTACCACACCACCTCTTGAGGTATTGATTACACATGCAGTCTTTTTCATAAGTGATAGTTTCTCAGCGTTGATCATGTGATGGGTAGAATCCAAGAGAGGAACGTGAATTGAGATATAGTCTGAGCTCTTCAAAAGTGTATCAAGGTCTGATTTCATCAATCCAACCTCCTTGCTAAACTCTTGATCAATTGGAATTACATCATAACCGATAATGTTCATGTTCAAACCGCGAGCAAGTCTTCCAAGTCGTTTTCCAATGTTTCCAAGGCCAATAATTCCCAAGAACTTGCCTTTTAGTTCTGTGCCCTTTACTTCTTTTTTTAGCCATCGGCCATTTCTTATTCCTCTGTCACCTCTTGGAATCTGTCTTGCAAGTGCAAACATAAGGCCAACAACCAGCTCACCAACTGCATTCATAGCTCCTTCAACTGCGTTTATGACTCTGATGTCTTTTGCCTTTGCAGCATCCTGATCAATGTTATCCAGTCCAACTCCAACTCTTGCGATTATCTTGCACTTGTTTGCCTTTTCAATGATTTCTTTTGTCAGTTTGGTTCTACTTCTAACGACAACAATGTTGTAACTTCCAATCTCCTCTGCTAACCTTTCTGGTGTTATCTCTGGCTCGTATGTTACTTTCAATCCGTTTTCTGATAGAACTTTGTTTAGGACAGGATCAACCTGATCACAGATCAAAACAGATTCATCAAAACCCATGCAAGGTTGCCATTTCTAACAAAATATAATCATTGTGAGGTCAAAAGAAAAAGAGAAAAATTTGGAATATTTAGATTCCTAGTTCTTGTGCTATTTGGTCAGCACGTTCATCAGTGTACAAACCATGCAGGTTGATCATTGGATGTGACATGCTGTTCTTTCCAGCTGGAGGTATAGCATCGCTTGGGTTACCCAAGACTTCTGCATAGGATTTCGCATCACCTACATCTAGGCCAAATGGATTTCCTGCAACAATTACAGTTGCTGCTCCATGGAAGATTGCTGCATAGTCGTGATTCACAGGAACGTATGCTCCTGGTTCGTCAAAGACCACATCCATAGTTGCTCCCTGAGAGCCACCAATCAACCATGTTTCAGTTCCCTGAGCTTGTACTCTGTTACCTTGGACTACTCGGTCGATGATTTCGCCGACAATGTGCCAGTAAGCTGGCTCATTTCCGTGGTTTTCAACAAAGAACCTGATGTGTGTGTCTGTTGGAACAAACAATGGCTTGCCCTGATACTGTTCTAGATCAGGCGAGTTCCATGGTTGTGCAACAAATATGTTCGTGTTTGCATCACCAGTTACCAACTCGTTAATGTCAGCGTTTGGAGTGTATCCAAATGCCATTCCATTAACTACGTGTTGTGTTTGATGATGTTTGAACATTGCACTTTGATCATAGGTTCCTTGTTCTGTCAAGTACAATTGGTTGTATTGCAACGTGAACTCCAGTGCGTCAGGTGAATAGAACTTTCTATCTACCTTGACTTGGCCACCTTCAACTTTGGTCTTTTCTACCAAGAGTTTTCTGTAACCATCAAGTGGGTCAACAATGGCCAGACCATACATTCCTTGTAGGACGTGTTGGTCCATAGCTGCTACATCAAGTCCTGCACAGTGGTACTTGAACTGTCCTGGTACTTCTGCAATGTAGCAGTATGTCTTTGATTCTCCAGGCATTACTGCACCAAAGTTTGGTACGGCAGACATTTGCGATGCATGCATGTCATTGCTGTGTCCAGTTGCCTCATCAGATGCTACAGTTAATGTCATTTTTACAACATCACCTTGTGTAACTCTGAGTGTTGGTCCTGGAACTTGACCATTGAATGTCATCGCCTTGTAGGTTTTGCCACCCATTATTGGGAGTTCTACGCTTTCACCTGTCAAGTTGTGCTCTACGACCGTTCTGTTAGGTGGAATATTTTGACAATCCACTTGTGCAAATGCACTTCCCATTACAGGAATCAAGCCGCCCATCTCTTCGATGATTGCATCCATTGAGCGGTCGGCTTTAGAAGAGTCGTATGCACTACCTGAAACATGTGGTTGTGTAAACGTGCTTCCGAATAGCGTGGCTCCCATTACTGCTACTGCAGCAATGGTAAAGATCATACTGACACGCTTATTCATTGGATCAGAAAATCCAAGGAGGGTATATAATAATTCCCATTTATGCAAGAATAAGAAATTATGAAAGTCTGCTGAAAAAGATTGAATACTGGCAGATTTAACCAGTGAATGGTTTGAAGTTTAGAACGGATGAAGACTCGTTGGGAAAAGTCAAAGTTCCCTCAGACGCTCTCTATGGTCCGTTCACTGGTAGAGCTGTAAACCAGTATCATGTAACTGGACACCCAGCACATGAGAACTTGGTCAAAGCGTTTGTCATGATAAAGAGATCTGCTGCTGTTGCAAACATGAAAGCCAATGCAATTGACAAGAAAAAAGGCAGTGCCATTGTAAAAGCATGTGATCAAATTCTATCTGGCAGGTACCGAGACCAGTTTGTTGTAGATATGATAAACTCTGGTGCTGGAACTGCATTTAACATGAATACCAACGAAGTAATCTCAAACGTTGCCCTAAGAATACTTGGAAAGAAAAAAGGACAGTACAAGTTTCTCCATCCAAATGATCATGTAAACATGTCACAGTCAAGCAATGACACTTTTCCAACCGCAATGCATGTAGCAATTTTGATGAACCTAAAGGAAACAATTCTAGCAATTGACAAACTTGTCAAATCATTAGAAAAGAAGGCAAAAGAATTTTCATCATACAAAAAGATTGGACGTACTCACCTAATGGATGCACTACCTGTAACGCTTGGCAGCGAATTTGCAGCTTATGTAACATCAATTTCCAAAGCAAGAGAGTCGATTGATTCAACACAAAAGCATCTAGAGTTTGTTGCACTTGGTGCAACAGCTGTCGGTAGTGGTGCAAACACGCCAAAGGGTTATAGAAAAGTTGCAGTAGGAGAGCTTGCAAGAATCTCAAAGCTACCACTAAAACCTGAAAAGAACATGCAGCATTCATTGCAAAGCAAGTATGCTGTTGCAAATCTTTCAGCTTCTCTGCGCAACCTGGCACTAGAGCTAAACAAGATTTCAAATGATATCCGGCTCATGGCATCTGGTCCAGTGGCAGGACTTGCAGAGATTGGGATCCCTGCAGTTCATGCAGGATCATCGATAATGCCAGGCAAGGTAAACCCTTCACTTGCAGAATGCATGAACATGATATGCTTTAACATAATAGGAAATGATACTGCCGTTGCCCATGCTGCTCAGAGTGGCCAGTTTGAGCTAAACGTGATGTTGCCTGGAATGCTCAAATGTGTATTAGAGTCAACGGATATGCTAAAGAACTTTCTTCCAATATTTTCTACAAATCTGATCGACGGGCTCACTGCAAACAAGAAAAAACTGCAAGAAAATATAGAAAACAGTCCAGTTATAGTAACACTTCTTGCCCCAAAGATTGGCTACCAAAAGTCTGCTCAATTGTTCAAAGAATCGCTAAAGACAGGCAAGACCATAAGGGAGCTGGTGGTTGAAAAAAAACTTCTCACCAATAAAGAAATAGATGCGTTATTTAGGTAAGTTATGGCCAAAGTCCACATAGAGGCATATGGATGCTCTGCAAGCTTTGCGGATTCTGAGATGATTTCTGGCCTTGTATCAAATGGTGGTCATACTCTAGTCTCAGATTCTAACGATGCTGACCTAAATCTTGTTGTTACATGCTCTGTAAAAGATGCAACTGCAAACAAGATGGTTCACAGAATCAAGAACCTTACAAAAAAGCCGCTAGTTGTTGCCGGATGTCTTCCCAAAGCAGAGAGGGGGACTGTTGAAAAGTTCTCAGGCGGAGCTAGTCTCCTTGGTCCAAACTCACTTGGAAATGCATTGGGTGTAGTGAATTCTGCCTTGGAAGGAAAAAGGAAAGTTGCACTAGACGATACAGATCTCTCAAAGGTTGGTCTGCCAAAGATTAGGCTGAATCCAACTGTTGGAATCATAGAGATTGCTAGTGGATGTATGAGTGAATGTACATTTTGCCAGACCAAACTATCAAAGGAAGATCTCATAAGTTACAGGATTGGAGACATTGTCAGACAAGTCAAGGCCGAAGTCAAAGACGGTTGCAAAGAGGTCTGGCTTACCTCAACTGATAATGGCTGCTATGGTTTTGATATAGGTGCAGATCTTCCCTCACTTGTTAATTCCGTCTCAGAAGTTCCTGGCAATTTTATGGTAAGAATTGGAATGATGAATCCAATGTACATGCCAAGAATCAAAGATTCTTTAATAGATTCATTTGAAAATGACAAGGTCTATAAATTTTTGCATGTGCCAGTCCAGAGCGGAAGCAACAAAGTCCTAAATGACATGAAGCGCGGACACACAGCTCAAACCTACCAAAACGTTGTAAAAGAGATCAGAGACAGATTCTCTAGGTTTACAATATCAACAGATATTATTGTAGGATTTCCAACCGAGACTTGCTCTGACTTTGAAAAGACAGTCAAACTGCTCGAGGAGACAAGACCAGATATTATCAATTTATCCAGATATAGCCAAAGACCGGGCACAGATGCTGCAAAGTTGCAACAAGTAGATACCAAAGAAGTCAAGCGCAGGAGCAAGATCATAGCAAAATTAGCAGATGAGTATTCTTTTGAGAATAATCAAAGATGGCTAGGCTGGAAAGGGACAGTCTTGTTCAACGAGAAGACTGATACTGGTATCAAGGGAAGAAACTTTGCGTACAAACCAATATTTGTAAAGGATAGTGTCAAGATAGGCGATCAAAGGCAAGTCAAGATTACAGATATTTCAAACCACAGTTTGATCGGCAAAATTCTAAGTTAATTTTTTTAGATCTGAAATTTAATCAAAACTACGTAAGAAGGTTTTTTATCCAAATTATGAAAGAGGTCTTGAAAATGAGTTTTGAGGCAAATGAACCAATCCTAGTAATCGGCGCAGGAGGGGTAGGTTCAAAGATTGCCTCAGATGCCAAAAATATTCTTGGAGCTGATTGTCTTCTAGTCAGCAATGACCAAAATGACATCTCAGGCAAGGAAAATTCTATCAAAATAGATTCTGGTTCAATCGTTAATCCCTCTGTTCAGTTTATCCGTGGCCAGACTGAAAAAATCCGTGAAAAGATAAGCAAAGAAATTTCAAGTTATCAGACTATCATACTTTTAACAAATTTGGCAGGCAAATCAGGATCTGCCATTGCACCAACTATTGCCAAAATTTGCAAAGAGGGTCAAAAGAATCTAGTCTCCTTTGCCATCATGCCCTTCAAGTATGAGAAGGACAGAATTTTCAATTCAGGTATCTCATTGAAGAGATTAAAAGAGAATTCCTCTTGTACCTTGGTTTTTGATAACGATGCCCTTTTAGATAGCAACCCAGATTTGAGCGTAAAGGCATGTTACTCTATTGCAAACGCTTCTATCCTTCATGTGGTTGGATCGATTAGATCATCTGAATTCTCAGAGACGAACATTATCTCTACAGGTCAATCAAGGCAAGATTTGGAGGACTCGTTAAAAGATGCCATGAAGATGGTTTATGAAAACACTCCAGCAAACAGTATAAAGCGCTCGCTTCTTTACATCCTTGGTTCTGAAAATGTTCCAGTTGGTGTGATAAATTCAGTTTCAAAGATTACAAGTTCAATAACTGAGAACGATTCATCGGTCAACCTAAGTAACAACTCAGAGGAATCTAAGGTAGTTATGGTGTGCTCAGTGGACGGTCAAACCAGATTTGACAATTACGATCCGCTTGGAGATATCCCTAAAGAAAATACAATCGACTGGACTGAACCTGAATCCAGTATAGGTTGTGAATTAAATCTTTATCAATTAGAGTAAGACTGTAATTACTTTTCTTCTTTCTTTGATTCTTTTGGTGCTTCTTTCTTAGCTGGTTCTTCCTTGACTAGCTCTGCCTGCTGAGCTACTTTTTCTTTCTTGGAAGGTTCTTCTTTTACAGTCTCTTCTTTAACTTGTTCTTCTTTCTTTGGTACTTCTAGTTCTTCCTGTTTTGCAGATTCTTCGACAAGTTCCTTAGTTTGTTGTTCTTCTAATTTAGCTGACTTTTCTTTAGCAGGTTCTTTAGAAATTTTGCCTTTTTCTTTTTCAGGTTTAGTTTCCTCAACTTCTTCCTCGTATGGCGAAACCAAAACAAATCCTTCATCTGTCTGAGTCATTCTAACGCGGATTTTTCTTGGCGGATGTCTTGCACCCCTGGCCCAGATTTGGTGCGCCAGGTCCTCTTCTATCTTTACATCTTCGATCTTCATGTGATGTCGTGCAAACTCTTTGATCATGTTGATTGCCCTTGTTGCCCTATGAGTGTCTGTAGAAATCAAAACCTTGCCCAAATTAATTGTATAAACTCTCTCCAAGTCTTGTGACAATCTAACCTACCTCCACGTCTGTTTGTCTCCAAGCTCTTCGCTTAGGGTTAGTCCTCACAGATCTTTTTGTTCTAAGGATCACCCAAGCAGGTACTGGCGATGTTTCCTTTGTCTTTTTTAATAGACGAATCTTTCTTGGAGCAGACTTACGTGCAGCCATAATTCCTAAAACTCGAAAAGCTCTTTTTAAATGAATCTCGCATATTCAGTTACAGTAAGTGGTTTTCTTTGAGCTTGTCAATTATCTGCTTTAGTATTCTAGCTGATGCGCCCCAAACTGTATGATCCCGGTACTGCAAGACATACATCTCATTGATTGACCGGTGTGCAGGATCCGGATCATCCTTTAGTGTACTAAGAAACGAAGCAAGTGGTATCAAAAGAATTGATTCTACTTCAGGGTTGTCCTTTAGTCTAGGCAGTCGATTCACCACTGAAACAAGCGGAATGATTGAGAACCCAGAGTTAAGGGTAGTGACAGGTTTTAGCTGCCCTATGACATGATCACGTCTTACGCTTAGATTGAGTTCCTCTCTTGCTTCGCGCAGTGCTGTCTCTACAAGATCTGTATCCTTTTTGTCGTATTTTCCTCCAGGAAAGGCAATCTCGCCTGCGTGTACATTTAGTGTGTTTGATTTTTTTGTCATCAGTATGTGGGGGTCTGGTCCAAAGATTAGAATCAAGACAGCTGCAAGCTTGTGTCCTGTATCATCGGTGTGAGTATCTATAGGAGATGAAAGGGCTCTGCGTATTTCATCTAAAAGCATCTGTGAATAGTGATATCTGATTATTTATTGACTTTTGTTTTCAAAGGTTTTAACATGGGTTTTATCAAGGCTCTTTATGACAATCAGATATGAGATTAATCCCCCAAAGGTTACACAAGAGAATCTAACGCGTGATAAGCTACATGATCTGGTTCAAAGGATTAGAGACAGAATCGATACAATAAGATCTTATTGCGGTGGAATTCACCTCACTGACTCTGTTCTCGGCATGCCGAGAGTATCTCCAATTACTGTAGGTTCTCTGATAAGACAGGATGGAAATGATCTCAAGATTTCAGCTAGTGTCAGGGTAAGGGACAGGAACCTTACCTCGTTGACTCAGAGTATTAGTGATGCAGTGTTATTGGATCTGGATGGCATTCTTTTTCTAAAGGGAGACAAACCACCCGAGGGGCCAAAGGATTCTGGTTTGGTTCCAAGCGAGGTTGTCAGATACTTTAATGATATTGGTTTTGGCAAAAAGGTTGACATTTACCTATCCCTGCCAAGCAATCCAGACTTTGACAAGATACAAAAAAAGATAGACGCAGGTCCTGCAGGTTTCATCACGCAGGTTATTAGCTCAACAGAACAGATGGAGAGAATAGTTGACCAGCTAAGACCTCAAGGTTTCAAAATTCTTCCAATAATCCTATTCCCTTCTCCAAAGAACACAAAGTCTGCAAAGTTCCTAAACTTGGATTGGTCTGATTATGAAGATAATTTCGAAGGTTTTATCAGTGATATTCACAAGTTGGCAGGAAATGTCCTGATTACGTCTCCAAATGACTTTGATGGATTTAGGACATCCCTTCGTCAGATTCAGCTATAATACAAAGTATTCTGCTTCTGGATGGTGTATCACAATGGCCGCAGTTGATTGTTCTGGAATAATCTGTCCAGCCTCAGTCAATGTCATGTCTGATTTTTCTGGTTCTAGTAGCTTCCAAACTAAAAAATGCTGTGCCACGTCAGGACAGCTTGGATAACCCCAGCTATACCTCAATCCACGGTCTCCTTCTAGTTTTAGCTCATCTATTATTCTCTGATTTACCCACCCTGCCAGTGCCTCAGCTGTCTCAACTGCGAATCCATGCAGATAATATGCATCTGTATAAAGATCCTCTTTGTTCCACTTGTCTATGAGCTCGGAAACTTTATTCCCTACAGTAACTGCTTGGAATGCAACAACGTCATCTTTTCCAAAATAGTCAGTAAGGCATAGGTGTTTTCCTTTTGAGGAACGCGGAAATTCAAAGGTAATCTCTTCTCCGTTTGGGTGATCAACTACCAGCTTACCATCCTTGTTATGACATTTAAAATACCCATACACAGCCTGAGGTTCGAACAGATTTTCTTTTAGGACACGAGTTTTCCATTCTTCAAATAGCTTTTCTGTATCAACATCAGCATTTTCTTTAGCCTTTCCTCTAAAACCCCACGACAGTGCAAAAAGCGACTTTTTGTCAAGATACTTCCATACATCATTTAGGTCAATGTCTTCAGAATTTAACCTGATAATTTCATTTAGTCTAGGAACCTCAGGTGGTGTTACAGGCACTATGCTGCTTTTTGGTAGCTCTTTTTGCTCTTCTTTTTGTGTAGAACTGTCTTTCCAGTTCTCTACTTTTTGTTTCCAATCTTCCAAGAGTTTTTCTCTTTCATCAGACATCAGCTTGTCCATTGTCTTCAAACCATCAAACATAGACTTGCAATAAAATACTCCGTGTTCATATATTCCACCATCCTTTGCAATTCGGTTTATGTAATTGCTATTAATTGCAGCACCTCCACACATGATAGGAATCTTCATGCTATTTTCACGTGCATGTTCAACAAAGAACTGCATCTGTTTTGACGTAGAAACTAAAAGTGCAGACAAACCTATAGCGTCTGCATTAACTTCGTTTATCTTGTCAACAAATTTTTGAAGGGGTACTTGTTTTCCCATGTCATATACTGTATATCCATTGTTTTGAAAGATTGTTTTTACCAAGTTCTTGCCAATGTCGTGTACATCTCCATAAACTGTACCAAGGACTAGCTTGCCTTTGCTGCTTCCTTCCTGTTTTACAAGATATTTCTCAAGTTCTGCAACAGCTGTCTTCATACACTCTGCTGATTTTAAGACAAATGGCAAAATGAGCTCACCGGCTCCAAACTTGTCACCAACCACCTTCATTGCAGGTAGTAGATCATCATTTAATGTCTTGATTGCAGCATCGTGTGTTTCCTCCTTTGTTGCATCAAGACTTAGCTTGCCATCTTTTTCAACTAAAACCCCATCCTTTCCAAGCTTTTCATCAATTGCAGATACGACATCATTTTCTATGCCATCTTTTAGTCGGTTTATTATACGAAAGTTTACTCGCTTTCCAGCTGGCCATGACGGATCAACATCTACCTTCTTCCCAGAACTAGATTTTTCAGGACCCACCTTTTCAAAGTGTGAGATAAGCTCAGATAGTGCATTATCACTTTTGTTAAAAATAAGATCTTCTGCCAGTTTGCGTTCTTCTTCTTTGATTTCAGCATATGGAGTAACGTCTCTTGCATTCACTATTGCAGAATCAAGCCCTGCCTTTACAGCGTGATACAAAAATACAGAATTGATGACTTTTCTTGCCTGAGGCGACAGTCCAAAGCTGATGTTGCTAAGTCCCAATGTTGTAAATGAGTTTGGAAATGTTTTTTTGACAAGTTTTATTCCCTCCAGTGTATTAATTCCGGCATTTTTGAATTCTTCTTCCCCAGTGGCAAGTGTAAAGGTTAAAACGTCAAATATGAACTGATCTTCTCGTAGTCCGTACTCCTTTCCCTTCTCATAAAGTAACTTTGCAACCTCTAATTTTTCTTCGGGGACTTTTGCCATTCCCTTTGGTCCAATACACAGGGCAATTGAAGGGACCCCATACTTTTTCATGAGCGGTGCAAGTTGTTTGAATCTAGAGCCATCTCCTTCAAGGTTGATAGAGTTGATGATTGGCTTTCCAGGTATCTGTTCTATTGCAGCCTCCACCACTTCAGGATCAGTTGAGTCGATAACTAGTGGTGCGTCGATCTCTAGACTGAGCCGTTTTACTAACTTTAGCATGAAATCTTTTTCGTCTGCACGTTCAGTTGTTGCAACACACACATCAATACAGTGAGCTCCATCTTCTACTTGGTTTCGCGCAAGATCAAGCAGACCATCAAAATCGTCATTCAGTACAAGTTTCTTTGCCCTCTTTGATCCCTGTGTGTTTAGTCTCTCCCCTATGATCATCGGAGGCGGTACTTGCCTTATCTCAACTGCTTTTAACGCGGAGCTAACTCGTGGTACAGACATTTTACTAGAAACTGTATTTTTTAATCAGCCTTTTGATTGTTGTTCTCTTTTGTCAATTGCCTCTCTTAAAGCTTTGATATGTTCTTTATTTGTTCCACAACAGCCACCTATAATCCTGACTTGCTTGTACTTGTCCAAAAAATCTCCTAGGGATTTTGCCATCTCATCTGGTTTCATCTTGTATACAGCCTGACCCCCCTGATTTTCAGGCATGCCAGCATTTGGAACAACAAGAATTTGATGCTTTTTTTGCTCATCTAGCCACCTTACACTTGGAACCATTTCTACTGGGCCTGTAGAACAGTTTAGGCCAAAAACATCAATCCCCATATCTGCAACGGTCGTAAACGCAGCTTGAATATCGGTTCCAAGAAGCATCTTTCCGTATTGGTCAAGCGTTGTGTTTGCAATGATTGGTACTTTTTTGCCAGTCTTCTCTATTGCCTCATGACATCCTTCAATTGCAAGTTTTACTTCCAAGATGTCTTGGCTTGTCTCTATCAACAGTGCATCCACTCCCCCAAGGATCAATCCTTCTGCTTGCAATGCAAATGCTTCTTTGATATCATCTAGTGGCTTCTGTCCAAGATCTGGATCATTTGAGCTTGGCAAGAATCCGCTTGGACCCATAGAACCAATAACGTATCGCGGTCTGTCAGTGTATTCTGCTGCAACTTCAGCTGCAAGCTGTGCAATCTTTTTGTTTACCTCAACAGTTTTTTCCCCATATCCATATTCATCTAGTTTTAGCTTGTTAGAGCCAAAAGAGTTAGTTTCAATGCAGTCAGCTCCTGCATCAAGATAATTTCTGTGAATCTTTTTTATCCAGTCCGGTCTAGACAGAGACAGTCCGTCATTGAAACCATCCTTGCTGTCTGGAAAATCTTCTGGTTTCGGATCAAATTTTTGAATTTCAGTACCCATTGCACCATCAAATAATAAGGTTCTCTTCTTGATAGCTTCTACAAACGGTTCCTTTTCTGCCATCCAATCAATTGTACTGTTAGTACTTTAATTTCTTTTGAAATGATAGAGAGTATATTTCAAATTAGGGAAATAGTTGTGGCTCTTTCGTTATGCAGCATGTTAGTATCAACAACCTAGTCAGAGGTGCTACTTTTTTCATGCATTCTGGTATTGCAATTACTTTTGTATTCATGCCAATAATTGCAAAAACTGTAACTGATTCATTATTTGAGATTGGAATCATAGTTGCCTCCTTTTCCTTTGCGCAGATACTATCTGAGATCTACTTTGGCCGATTCTCAGACAAAAAAGGAGCACGGCTTCAGTTTATTCGGATCGGATTTATTGGCTGTGCCATAACCTTTGGCCTTCACTACTTTGCAGATGATACTGCCTTACTTCTCCTAGCAAGAGTGGGTGCTGGCATAACAAGCGGCATGATGATTCCCGCAATCTTGGCGTATGCTTACGAAGCCGGAAGAGACAAAACCAAAGTTGCGTCAGTTGTTTCGTTTCATGCATTAGGATGGCTAGTCGGAATTGTAGCTGGCGGTGTTGCAAACGATGTAAAGCTAATCTTTTTGATAAGTGCCGGATTGTTTGTAGTTGGTTTGTTTGTAACATCAAAGCTTCCAAACATTCTAACAGAGAGAACTCTAGAACCTGGAACAACAAAGCTAGTCATTGCAAAAAACAAATACCTATTTCTTTCCCTTTTGATGCGTCACATTGGTGCCACATCTGTCTGGACCATACTTCCAATCCTTTTGATGGAACAGATGGGAGCAGAGTTGTATCATATCTCCATTGTCTATGTGGCAAATACATTGACTGCCTTTGTTTTCATGAATCTGATGGCAGGAAAGATCAAGATCAAAAACATATCCAAGTTCAAGATAGGAGTTGGGTTAACAACATTTGTCTTTATTGGACTATCTATAATTACTGATTGGTGGATGGCAATGCCGTTTATGTCCTTAGTTGGTTTTAGCTGGGCATTCTTGTACATTGGTGGAAACTTTCATCTCATGGAAAACTATCCAAGATCGACCTCAACAGGAATATTTAGCTCTACAATCTCAATTGCTACAGTTGTTGGTCCAATAATCTCTGGAAGTATTGCATTTTTGTTTGATTATGTTTCTGTTATGTACTTTGCAATAGTAGTGATTGCCACAGGATTCTTTATATCATTGAAGATAGGACGTTAACGTAGTCCCCATCTAGACATTACTTTATTCTCAATTCGTTTGAATACGTATCCATCAACTAATATTCCAATGAACATTATAACAAACATTATTGCAATTACTTGAGAGACATCGTTTAGCTGCCTCCCAACATTTAGTAAAAATCCTAATCCGAGGAAGGAAAAAAGAAGCTCTGCGCCAATTACGCCACGCCAAGCAAAGGCCCAACCTTGCTTGAATCCAGATATCATATATGGGAATGCTGCCGGGATTAGCACGTTTGTGACCAGCTGCGTACCTCTTGCCCCCATGTTTCTTGCAGCCTCAATATAGTGCGGATGTATGTTTTTGACACCAGAATAGGTGTTTATGGTAACTGCAAACATTGCACCAATTGCTGTAACAAAGATTATTCCAGCATCAGTAATTCCAAACCAAAGTATTGCAAGCGGAACCCAAGCTATTGATGGTATAGACTGCAGTCCCAGAACTAATGAACCAATCGTCTGGTTTACAAGCTCAACTCTTGCCATAAAAATTCCAAGTACAACTCCTCCCCCTATTGCTATTGCAAGACCAATGATCAGTCTCAGAAGGCTTGTCCCTATTCCAAAGAACAAACTTCCGTTAGCTGCTGTAAATACTAGATCCTCTCCTACCTCATACGGTGATGGAAAGATGTTGTTTGGCCAAACATCAAGGTATGATACTGCCTGCCAAATTACAACAAGAGCAACGTAAAATGCAATTTTTTTTGCAAAGAGGTTACGATTCAAAGTTTGCCTACCTTCTTGTTACTTCAGGCTTTAGCTCCTTTAGAATGTCTTTTTGGAATGCTGCCAGATTTTCGTCCTCAACAAGTCTTGGCCTTTTGTAATCAATAGTGACCTCTTTTTTCACTTTTGATGGTCTATTGCTAAATATTGCAACCTTACTTCCAAGTACTGCAGCTTCTGCAACATTGTGCGTGACAAAGATTATTGTCTTTTGTGTCTTTGACCAAATAAGCTGCATCTCAACTAGCAGCAGATCCCTTGTCTGTGCATCAAGTGATGCAAAAGGCTCATCCATTAGTAATACATCTGGATCCATTACTAGTGCCCTTGCAATTGCAACTCTTTGCTTCATTCCAGTTGAAAGTTGATACGTGTAAGAGTCTGCAAACTTTGTAAGCTGCATCATGTCTAGATACCTCTTTGAGATCTCTTCTCTCTCACTCTTTGGTATTCCTGCCATCTTTAGACCAAATTCCACATTATCTTGTACCTTAAGCCATGGAAAAAGTGCGCCTTCCTGAAAGACCATTATCCTTTCAGGCCCAGTCTCAACCACAGGCTTGCCATCAAAGAGAATCTCACCCTCATCTGGTGTTTCAAGTCCAGCTGCTATTCTCAGAAACGTAGACTTGCCACAGCCAGATGGTCCAACTATGCACATAAACTCGCCGCCTTCAACTTTGAGGTTTATACCATCAAGTGCCTTCAGCTGATGGGTATCATGCATAAAGTGCTTTACAATATTTTTTGCCTCAAGTTTGGTCATTATTTACCACGTCCTCCTGTTTTTGAGAATTTGAATCTATATTAGAAAAAATTCCATCAATACTGTACTGCCCCCTGCCAAGGTATCCCAAGCGGTCAGCTCTTTCTGCAAATGCAAAGATTGAATCTTTTATCGGATCAGAAGTGATCTCAAGGTTGTCAAGTGATTCACCTACGATTCTTTGTGGAAGTGATCGTCCAAGTTCTTTTTTCAAAAATTCATTGAAAGTATTTGTAGTCTCTTTTGGATTCTCGTTTATCCACTGAACAGTATCCTTGTGGCCTTGAATCCAATTGCGAACAACTTCTGGATTGCTCTGTATGTAGTCATTTCTACCAATTAGTACAACTGATGCAAACTCTTCTTTATCCCAAAGCTCCTCTTCATAGAACAGTCTCTTGCCATCTAACTCCCGAACAAGCATAGTGGCCCACGGCTCTGGAACCCATGCGGCATCAATATCTTTTTTTGCAAAAAGAGTATAGATATCAGGATTTGATACATTTATCACAAAGACAGAACCACCAAATTCTGCAGATTCTAGCCCGTTTTTATCAAGATAGTGTCGAAGAGAGACATCTTGTGTATTTCCTATTTGGGGTGCCGCAATTCTCTTTCTAACAAAATCTTTTGCAGATGTAATATCAGAGTCTTGCTGAACTACAAGACTTGCGCCACCACTTGCAGCCCCCGAAATTATCTGAATCCCATTCTCAGATTTCAAAAATCCGTTTATTGCAGGACCTGGCCCCACATACGCCAAGTCAATAGAGTTTGCAAAGAGAGCTTCAATTACTTGTGGACCGCTTTCAAACAGTTTTTTCTTTATTTTGATCTGTTCTCCAATATTTTTAGAAAAGAAATCTTTCTCTAAACCAATTATTGGAACCGAATGACCTACGTTTGGAAAGAACGCAACTCTTACCTCGCTTTGAGATTCGCCAGGTATTGCAAAGGAGATTGCCAACAGTATGAATACCATACTTGCTATTCCTATAGCAGTCAAGGATTTTGTGTTCATAAAACAGCGTTATATTTGGTGGATAAATAATGATCGAATTTTAGCTTGAGCTAGCCACAAATTTCTATCACATGACACAAAAGATAAATTCCAACGTCAGGTCATTGAGTTGCTTTATGACAGGCAAGGTAGTTCTAGCATTCTCTGGAGGTCTTGATACTTCTGTTGTTGTAAAATATCTCCAAGACAAACACGATATGGATGTTGTGACTGTAACAGTTGATGTAGGACAGGGGGATGACTATAAAGAAGTTACAGCAAAGGCAAAGAAGCTTGGTGTAAAGAATCACTATAACATTGATGCAAAATTGGAGTTTGTCAAAGATTACATCTTTCCATCAATTAAGACAAATGCGTTATATCAAAAAAAGTACTGTCTTGCAACTGCACTTGCAAGACCGCTGATTGCACAAAAAGTTTTAGAAATTGCAAAAAAAGAAAAAGTAACTGCTCTAGCCCATGGTTGTTCTGGTAAAGGAAATGACCAAGTCAGATTTGATCTTACATTGCGTTCGGGTTCCAACCTTCCAATTATTGCACCTATTCGTGACATGAACTTGGACAGGGAGACGGAGCAAGAGTTTGCAAAAGAACATGGAATAAAAATTGACACTGTAGCAAAAAAATTTAGCATTGATCAGAACTTGTGGGGACGTGCCATAGAGGGTGGGAATCTCGAAGACCCATATAGTGAGCCGCCTGATGATGCGTTCATCTGGGTCAAGACAGAAAATCTGCCAGAGAAACCAGTCTACCTTGAGATCAAGTTTGAGAAAGGTGTACCAGTTGCAGTTGATGGCAAGCGGCTTAGCCCAATAAAGCTTGTAGAGTATGTAAACAAAAAAGCAGGAAATGCGGGAGTTGGGATCATAGATCATATTGAAGACAGGGTGGTTGGTTTAAAGTCGAGGGAAGTGTATGAAACACCGGCTGCTCTCTGTCTTATTGAAGCCCATTCTGACTTGGAAAAAATGGTCCATACTAGTCACGAAAATAGCTTCAAATCGATAATTGATCAAGAGTGGGCATGGCTTGTCTATTCTGGATTGTGGCAGGATCCACTACGGCATAGCATCGATAGCTTTGTTGATAGATCACAATTTCCAGTTAGTGGTACTGTCAAACTAAAGTTGTATAGGGGCAGCTATAGGGTGGTTGGTCGCAAGTCCAAGTACTCACTTTACAGTCATGGCGCTATAACCTATGGAAAGGGATCTACCTTTGATCAAAGACTTGCTAACGGCTTTGTTAGGCTGTGGGGAATCCAGTCTACAGAAGCTAATAAATTACAAAAGAAAAGGTCAACAAAAACATGAACTGCCCAGAATGTGATGCAAAATTGAATATCCCAGACGACGCATCTGTTGGAGAGATCATTTCTTGTCCTGATTGTGGAACGGACTTTGAAATTGCAAAAAAAGATGGTTCAGATATTGAGCTAAAAGAAGCAGAAAGCGTTGGCGAAGACTGGGGAGAGTAATGTCCAAAATCTGTGTCGTGTTTGACCGTCTTAGGTCCGAAGAAAAAATGCTCCAAAAGGAAGCAGAAAACCTAGGACATCAAACAGTCACACTAGATGCAAAGCTTACTCAAATCAATACAAATAGTAAAAAACAAGATTTTGATCTAGGCGACGTAGCCCTAGAAAGATGTGTTAGCTACTTCCGCGGACTGCACTTTACTGCGTGTCTAGAATTTATGGATATTTCAGTTATCAACAAGTTTGATGTTGCAGGCAGGTGTGGCAACAAGATGTTCATGACCCTGCTTTTACAAAAAAACAGTGTACCTACTCCAAAAACATACTTCTCTTTTTCAAAAGAAGCTGCAATAGAGAATCTCGAAAATGTTGGCTACCCACTAGTAATAAAACCAGTAATTGGGAGTTGGGGAAGAGGAGTAGTTCCTATAAAAGACAGAGATGCTGTTGATGCAATTATAGAGATCCGTGAGATTACAGACTCACCTCATGATAGGATCTACTACCTACAGGAGATTATCAAAAGGCCTCCAAGAGACATACGAATCATAACCATCGGGGAGCGTGCAGTAGCTGCGATGTATAGAAGATCAACTGGTGGATTCAAGACAAACATAGCTTTAGGTGCAGCTCCAGAGCTGTGCAATATAACAAATGAGATGGAGGACATTGCGGCCAAGGCTTCAAAGGCGATGGGTGGAGGAATCTTAGGAATAGACATGATGGAAGACGAACAAAAAGGACTTGTAGTTCACGAAGTAAACAATACTGTAGAATTCAAGGGACTAGCTAAAGTTGCAAAAAATAACATTCCAAAAGAAATGGTAGAGTTTGCTCTAGATTACGTTAGAAAATAAATTATACCCATCGGGAAGACTGGTATCGTGAAAGTTGGAGTAGTAGGAGCATCTGGTTTTGTAGGTGGCGAAACACTGCGTCTTTTAGTGAGCCATCCAAAAGTAGAGATTACAATGGTTACATCAAGGCAATACGTTGGAGAGTATCTACATAGGATACAACCTGCCCTAAAGGGATTTACTACTATGACATTTTCTGAGCTGGATTATGATAAAATGTCAGACCGGTGTGATCTAGTCTTTACTGCAGTTCCCCATGGAACAGCAACTGAGATCGTAAAGGCACTGTATGACAGAGGTATGAAAATAATTGATCTTAGCGCTGATTATAGATTACATGATGCTGAGGCCTACACTAAATGGTACGGCTGGGAGCACCCCCATCCAGACTATCTCTCAAAGTCTGTCTATGGAGTACCGGAACTTCACAGAGAAAAAATCAGGTCTGCACAGCTCGTATCATGTCCTGGGTGTATGGCAGTTACCTCGATGCTTGCAATTAATCCTTTGATAAAAAGAGATCTTATAGATCCCGACCACATTGTTGTTGACTCTAAGATTGGCTCATCTGGTGCAGGGGCAGGCTCTACTGCTGGTACGCATCATGCAATGAGAGCTGGCGTCATCAGACCTTACAAGCCTGCAAAACACAGACACACTGGTGAGATAGAACAAGAACTAAGTGAGACTGCTGGAAGAAAGATCAAAGTTTCCATGAGTCCACATGCAGTAGATATTGTTAGAGGAATCTTGTGTACCAACCATACATTCTTGAAAAAGGATGTTGAAGAAAAAGAGGTGTGGAAGTTATATCGAGAAGACTATGGGGAAGAGAAATTCATCAGAATGATTAGAGACAAGAAAGGTTTCTACAAGTTCCCGGATCCAAAGTTTGTAGTTGGTTCAAACTTTTGCGATATTGGCTTTGACATAGATTTAGACAACAATAGATTGGTAGCGTTATCGGCCTCAGATAATCTAATGAAGGGTGCAGCTGGGTCTGCAATTCAAAACATGAACGTTATGGCTAATTTCGACGAATCAGATGGTTTGAATTACACCCCGCTAACACCGGTCTAAGAGAATGATTACAATCAAAATTGGTGGTAGCGTAGTAGATGACCTACATTCCTCTGCAGTTGAGGACATAAAGAGAGTATCTCAAAGTGAGGGATTAATCCTGGTTCATGGTGGAGGAAAAGAAGTGACAAAGATTTCTGAAAAACTTGGAAAGGAACCAAGGTTTGTCACATCACCGAGCGGAATAAAGAGTAGATACACAGATGCTGAGACAGTTGAGATTTTTACAATGGTAATGTCTGGCAAGATAAACAAACAGATTGTAAAACTGCTTCAAAAAAATGGAGTTAATGCAATCGGGCTTTCTGGTGTTGATGCCAAGATAATCCAAGCAGATAGAAAAAAGAAGTTGCTGATCATGAATGACAAAGGGCGAAAACAAGCAATAGATGGTGGATACACAGGAAAGATTTCAAACATAAATGCGAATTTCATAAAATTGCTCCTTGATAATGGATTTGTTCCAGTAATATCACCTATTGCAATAAGTGAGGAGCATGATTTTCTCAATGTAGACGGAGACCGAGCTGCAGCATATGTGGCAGGTAAAGTAGGCTCAGACAAGGTCTTGTTTATCACAAACGTAGATGGTTTGTTTATGAATAACAAACTTGTAACAACCCTGACTCTTGAAGAAGCAAAAGAGATCAGGCCAAAGGTTGGGCCCGGAATGGAAAAAAAAATTCTTGCTTCAGCTGAAGCACTAGACATGGGGGTAAAAGAAGTACTTATTGCAAACGGTCAAAAAGAAAATCCAATCTCATCAGCTATTGCACATGATAATTGTACGGTAATAAAACATGACTGAAGAAGATTTCATGGGACAACTTTATCAAAAGTTTCCCGTTACAATAGACAAAGGAGAAGGAGCACATCTATGGGATATAGATGGAAAAGAATACATCGACTGCATGGGTGGCTACGGAGTTGCGATAGTTGGCCATAGAAATCCTCGCGTTGTAAAGGCCATAAAGGAACAGGTTGATAAGATAATTACAGTACATGGATCCCTGTATAATAAAAAAAGAGAAGAGTTTCTTGAAACCCTGATTGGTCTTGCACCTGAAGGACTATCACAAGTACATCTAAACAACAGTGGAGCAGAAGCAATAGAGGCAGCAATAAAATTTGCAAGAAAGTTTACAGGCAAAAAAGGAATGGTTGCAATGAAAGGATCCTACCATGGAAAGACCATGGGAGCATTATCCATTACATTTAATCCAAAGTATAGAAAACCATTTCAACCTTTACTAGAAAAAGTGTCGTTTGCATCATATGGTGACATTGAAGATCTAAAGTCAAAGATAGATGCAGATACAGGTTGTATTATTTTAGAACCAATACAAGGCGAAACAGGAATAATTGTATCACCTGAAGGTTTTCTTCAAGAAGTAAGAAAGTTGTGTGATGAAAAAGGAATTGTTCTAATATTTGACGAAATTCAAGCAGGATTAGGTAGAACTGGACGATTATGGGCCTGCCAGCACTGGAATACAGTTCCAGACATTTTGTGTCTTGCAAAAGGTATTGCAGGTGGCGTACCTATGGGAGTAACACTTACCAGACCCAAAATACTCGAGAAGATACGGAAGGGTGAACATTCCTCTACATTTGGTGGGAATCCTTTATCATGTGCAGCTGGTACTGCAACCCTTCAAGCCCTAACAAAAGATGGGCTAGTAGAGAATGCTGAAAATATGGGCAGAGTGTTTCGCCTAGGGTTAGAAAAACTCAAAGAAAAACACCAGATCATAAGAGAGGTTAGAGGAATGGGATTAATGATTGGAATAGAAATGAAGTTTGAGGTGAGAGATATTTTGATGGATCTAATTGAGGAAGGAGTTCTAATGCTTTATTCTGGTAGAAACATACTGCGATTGCTTCCTCCTTTGATAATATCAGAAGAAGACATAAAGAAAGTTTTACAAATACTGGATACGGTATTAACTAAGGAAGAAGAGCGTAGGAATGTATAAGGATAAAATTGATGAAAAAATAATTGAGTTTCTCAGAAATGATTCAAGGGAATCATTTGTAGATATTGGAAAAAAATTAAAACTTTCAGAATCTGCAGTACGACGAAGAGTTAAGAATCTAGTTGATAATGGAACAATAAAAAAATTTACTGTTGAGCTTGGAGAAGAGAATGCGACAAGCGCCATAGTTTTAGTATCAGTTGATTCAACTACAGATACCTCCAAGGTATCGTCAAAGCTAGCCAGATTGGCCGGTGTTAAAACAGTCTATGAAATTACAGGCCAATACGACATTACTACAATCATTAGTGCCCCAAACATTTCAGAAATTAATGCTAGCATAGATGCACTTAGAAAGATTCCGGGAGTTACTGACACAAATACGGTAATTATTCTACAAAAAGTAGTTTAGACGATAATCAGCGCAAAAACTACGTTTGGAACTAATTTAGAACCAATTTATTCAAGATTCAACGATTCTAGTACGATTATCTTTATATCCAGAATAAAGAGAACCGGATCTTGCCTTGAAAGATCCGAATTACTATGCAGACCTGTACAACGCATATGACAAAAAGCCAAAAAAGATTCGTGTACTGGACAGTACACTTAGGGAGGGAGAACAGCATCCCGGTGTTTCATTTACAAGCAAACAGAGAATCCAGATAGCATGGATGCTAGACTATTTTGGCGTAGACCAGATAGAGATCTCGCCGGTTGTTTCAAAAGATCACCAAGATGCAACTAAAACCATCATAAAGCAAGGTTTGCGTGCAGATATTGTAGCTCATGGGCGAGCCTTAAAGGAAGACATTGATGTCTCACTGAATTGTGATGCCTCTTGGGTTGCAGCTTATCTTGGAATATCAGATGTGCATCTCAAGGACAAACTAAGAATAACACGAGAGGAAGCATTGAAAAGATCGGTGGAGACAGTAGAATATGCAAAATCGCATGGATTAAAAATTAGATTTACTGTAGAAGACGGAAGTAGAACAGATCCTAATTTTCTGATAAAGATATGCCAAGCTATTGAAGAAGCTGGAGTCGACAGGATTAGCCTTCCCGATACTGTCGGAATAATGCGCCCTATTGGAATGTACAATTTTGTAAAGAAGGTCAGAGAATCAATTGATGTTCCACTAGATGCACATGTTCACAATGATATTGGTTTTGCATTAGCAAATGCATTTGCCGCATGTGATGCAGGAGCTGATCAGATCCACACAACCATAGATGGAGTTGGAGAAAGAACTGGAATTCCTGCCCTCGCAGAAGTTGCAGTAGCCCTAACGTATCTTTACAAGTCTCCAAACGATTTCAGATTGGACATGCTTCAGGATTTGTCACGGTTAATTGAAGAATACACAATAATCAAACCATATGATTCAAAACCAATCGTAGGATCTTCTGCGTATAAACACAAGGCAGGTACCCACCTTGCAGCAATTTTGAGAAACCCAGCAGCATACGAACCCATCCCCCCCAGATCAGTTGGAAATAGGCGTAGGATAGTATTCGGAGAACTTGCTGGAAAGACAGGAGCAGCATACCTTATGACGCTTTTAGGATTGGAAAAAAACGATGAGAATGCCAAAAAAGTAGCCACAGGTCTCAAGTCATTACGTCTTGGTGATCTTCTAGAGATTCCATTGATAGATAAACTTGAAAGAAAGATAATTAATGACGAATAGGAGAGGAAAATAGGATTAACAACATGGCAAAGTGTGAAGAATGTGACGCAGATATCGCCATTCCTGAAGATGCCCTAGAGGGAGAAATTGTAACTTGCCCCGAATGTGGTGCAAGTTTTGAGCTTACCAAGGGATCTGATGGTTTTGAGCTAAAGCCAGCCCAAACAGTTGGCGAGGATTGGGGGCAGTGACCCCTGACATTACAATTCTTTATGATACTATCCGCTGGGAAGAAAAGGCCCTTCTAGAAGCGGGTAAGAAAAAAGGAATCAACATCCAGATGGCAGATTGTAAAAAGCTTGCGTTAGAGTTAGACGAGGAACCAGAAAGTTATGGAACAATAATTCAAAGATGTGTAAGTTACTACCGCAATGTACACTCTACTGCTGCTTTAGAAGGACTTGGGGTCAAAGTAATCAATTGTCTGTATACAGGAGTTTTTGCTGGAAATAAACTCTATACACATATGCTTCTTCGAAAAAATAATGTACCAACACCAAATGCATCTGTAGCATTCTCCAGGGATTCTGCTCTGGATTTGCTTGATAAAATAGGCTATCCCAGAATAATAAAACCAACTGTAGGTAGTTGGGGAAGAATGATCTCAAAACTAAACGACAAAGAATCAGCTGATGGCATTATAGAGAACCGTGAAAAAATGTATCCAATTTACCAGATTCATTATCTAGAAGAATTTGTAAAAAGACCTCCTCGAGATATTAGGGCAATAATGGTAGGGGATGAGGTAGTAGCTGCAATATACAGAAATTCTGGAAATGGAAAATGGAAGACAAACATGGCTCTCGGAGGAATGGCAGAAGAATGCAAAGTGAACCAAGAGATGGAAGAAATATGTATTAAGGCAAAAAATGCAGTTCAAGGTCAGATAGTAGGAGTAGATTTGATGGAAAGTGATGAAAAAGGATTGGTAGTTCACGAAGTTAACAATACAACTGAATACAAGAATACTGTTCGTGTCTGTAACGTAGACATTCCCGCATTGATGATAGATTACGCACTAAAAGCTGACAAGTAAGAATTGGACACAACATTTACTGTAACTCCTAGATTTGCAGTCAAAATGCTTGAGAAGGCACTCAAACTATACACTCCTTCCCTTAGTGAGNNGTGACGATTTAGGTTTTGAAGATATTCAAATAGATGATGTCGGAAACCTGATTGCAAAAAAAGGTTCAGGTTCACCAAGGATTCTATTGTGTGGCCACATGGATACTGTACCAGGAAAGATCAAAGTAAAGAAAGAAGGTGACACAATGTATGGTAGAGGTGCATCAGATGCAAAAGCCCCTCTAATGTCTATGTTATTTGCTGCTGCCTCTATTCAGAATAACAATGGAACTGTAATACTAGTTGGTGCGGTAGATGAAGAAGGGAATGCGACTGGAATAAAAAATCTTGTCAAACAGAACCTCAATATCGATTATGCCGTCTTTGGTGAACCAAGTGGACTCAAACAAGTAACAATTGCCTATAAAGGAAGATTAGCAATAGATCTGAGAATAAATGTAAAGGATAGCGCGCATGCAAGTGCTCCTTGGTTAGCAAAAAATGCAATCGAAGAATCGATGATATTTACAAAAGAGTTGAAAGAACAATTAGAATCTGGACAGGAGGAAAAAAAGAAAGGCATGCTTCTCACCGCCACTCTCACTGAGATAAAAGGCGGCACAAGCCACAATGTTACTCCAAAGGAATGTGAAGCAACAATAGACATAAGAATCCCAGTCGATATGACTTGCAAAAAAGTTGAAGAAAAGATTGCGACTTTAGTAAAAGATATAGCTCAAAGGCGAGATGTGGAGGCATTTTATTCAATCTTGGATGAAACAGAACCTTTTGAAGCTCCTCACAATTCACCGTTAGTAAGAGCGTTTACTTTGGGAATCATGGATGTTGAGCACAGCCGCCCCATGCTTATCCGAAAGACAGGTACTGGCGACATGAATGTGATAGGTAATCAATGGAAGATACCAGTTGTTACATATGGCCCCGGAGATCCACATGCCTCACATACAATAGATGAAAGTGTGTCAATAGATGAGTATCTTCGTGGAATCGAAGTTTTGAAAAAAACCCTTCATCATCTCAAGCGACTTCATGAGAAAAAAATACAGAAACGGTAATGCTTACATTTGCAGGGCTAGGTATTTCTGGTGCTGATTCGATAACTTTAGAATTACAACGTTCCTTGGAAGAAGCAGATTTAGTATACCTTGAACAATTCACCAGTCCCATATTGGAAAAAGAAACAGATAAGATCAGATCAATTACTAGAGGAGAATTCAAGTTTGCGAAGAGGTGGCTTGTGGAAGATGGAAATGAGATTCTAGAGAATGCAAAAAAAAGAAACATTGTTTTATTATCATATGGGGATCCATTCATTGCAACAACCCACATTGAGCTCAGAACTAGAGCTATTCATGAATCGATCCAAACAAGATCAATTCATTCTGCATCATCATTGACTTCAATGATAGGAGAATGCGGTCTTCATTATTACAAGATTGGAAGAGCTATTACACTAATGAGCGAACTAAAATCTCTTACATATCCTTACTATATAATTTACAATAATCTTATTGAGAGTACTCATACAGTCTTACTTTTAGAATATAATCAAGACAAGAACTATTTCCTGAGTCCAAATGAGGCGCTAGGTAGACTAGTTTCTACAGAAAATGAACAAAAAAGACATGTAATTGAAGAGTCGACGTTTGCAATAATTGCATCTAGAATAGGTTTTAAAGATCAAAATATCGTATCTGGGAATATTTCAAACTTAAAAAATCAAGATTTTGGACCTCCTCCGCATTCTGTAATCATACCTGGTTCATTACATTTTACAGAAGCAGAGGCACTTGTTGTATCAACGAAATGCCTTGATCAGCCTACTGATAATTCCCAGAAAACCAAAAAGATATCCAAACAAATGATTGAAAAATATATTCCTATGATTAGAGAAGCATTACTTGAGATAAAACCATACTGTGAACCCTCCAAAGAGTACGATTCAATTTTAGAAAATGCAGAACACTACCTCGAAGATGCACAAGAGTTTCTAAAAGATGGTAAAGATGAAGTAGCTATACTCTGCATCGGCTATGCAGACGGCTTAGTGGATTCCCTGAGAATGGTAAAAGGGTTAGATCCTAAAATGTAAAAAATATCGATGAATTAAAGTGTAAGGAGAAAGAGAAAAAACCGTTGGACATACTAGACAAATCGATACTTCGATTAATTTACGTATCTTCTCTTTCAAAAATAGATCCAATTGAACTAATCAAACAAGAAAATAAAATCCCTGATAATATTATAAAAAAACATCTAAAGAAACTTGCAGATATACAATTGATCGAAAAAGATGGAAAGGCATTGACAGAGTTGGGTAGAAATTCCATTAGGGTAGTTTTGACTGGAGGAGTGTTTGATATAATTCACCCAGGACATATACACACCTTAAACTCTGCAAAAGAGTTAGGAGATGTATTGGTCGTCGTAGTAGCCACTGACAAGACAGCAGAAAAAATGAAAAAAAGAATGCCTCTTCACAACCAAACGCAACGAAAGATCTTGGTCAATGCCTTGTCTATGGTTGATTGGAGTGTGGTGGGCCATGAGGGCGATATCTTCAAGACAGTAGAAATTATACAGCCTGAAATAATCGCACTAGGCTATGACCAAGTTCATCAAGAAAAGTTCGTCACAGACGGCTGCAGAAGACTAAATCTTGATATCAGGGTAGCACGATTACAATCACCAATACCCGAGATATCTAGTTCAAAGATTGAAAAAGAGTATGGCGAGTCAATACATGATCTATAATATCAAGAGTTATTCTTTAATGGAATCTCTATTCTGACATTTGTTCCATCGTCTAATTTTGCAGCCTTTCGTAGATCATACTTTGAGATCAATTCCACAATAGAAGTATCATGATGTGTTCTTTCAAGACGAATTAGCAAACAATCTAGCGATGAATTTAATTTTGCAGGATGACATTTTACCCAGCCGTAGGTTCGCTTTCCGTCTGAAAACCCTTCAATATAGGTAGTTTTAGCACTATCAAACTTTTTTACTGCCTCAAAATCTTCTTTTCGATCCAATCTAATATTCAAAGTTCCTGGAAAAGGGACGTATCCAATCTTTTCTTTGAATTGCTCTGTGTACCCTTTCAAGGACATGTAATAAGCTCCCTCCCCCATACCAGAAACAATAGAACCTTTGAGTTCAATCTTGGATGAAGACTCCAAACAGGATTTCAAAGCAGTGTATAATCCTAGCATCTCTGAATATCCTTTTGGGGTAACTCTAACAGAAATATTTCTACCGCTAATCATTCTTTCAACAAATCCACTTTCTTCCAGCTCCAGCAGATGTTTTGATGCAGACTGTTGAGATTTCTTTATGTTTCTCCCAAGTGAAGAAGTAGTAATTGAGACAAAATTGCTTTTTGCTCCTTTTGAGATAAGGTGGGCAAGAGTTAGAAAGTGTTGAACTTTAAGCTCTGACATCAGTTGGTCAGGCTACACCAAGTTCTGTAAAGGTGCGTAACTTTATCCCATTTTGATTAGAAAGTTTTGCAACTCGGTGTCCTACAACACATTCTATTCCAGCGTTTTTTGCTCCTTCTAAAAGACGTTGAGTGATTATTCCATCTAGTAATAGATACTTTATGCCTGATTGCGTAGAAAGCTTGCTAACCAGCTCGCTTATTGGAACTTTGAATACCTCTTTTTGGTTTTCATCTAGAGCCATCGCTTCAAGTGTTTCATTCAAGTCGGGATAAACCTTTGAGGCCAAATCGGCTATTGGTTTATCTTCCTCATTTGAAGTAGCTTGAACCTCTTCTTTTCCAGAAATTGATTCAGCTACTGGACGTAAAATTTCATCAATCCTTTGAGGACTAAGCTCTTCTACTTCTACGCCTGGATCAGCTCTCAGCTCGTAATCAATTCTTACTACTGATTTTAATTCTTTGAGAATAAATCCGCCTGCCCTGTCACCGTCTGTAAATCCAACTACTTTTTCCTTAGAATTGCAAAGCTCCTTTATTGATTCATCTATTTTTGCGCCTTCAATTGCTATTGCATTGTCGTAGCCAGCTCGTAGCAGATTAATCACATCAGCTCGTCCTTCCACTAGGATAATCCAAGGAGAATCAAAAATTCCAGAACCGCAAGTGAGTTTTGATGGACCATATGTAGTGATTTTACCTGCAGCTCCTTCATGAACATCCTTTAACATAGATTCTCCCTCACTAACTGTCTGTGTTGCCCATTGTTGTTTGATCTCTTTGGCCCTCTTTACAATATCTCCTTTTTTTGCAGCCCTTACATCATCTATTGCTTCTAGTTTAAAGTGACAATCAAAAGGACCCACCTTGTCGATGCTTTCAATGGCAGCTGCTATTAATGCACAAGTATCGATATCAGTACTCATGGGAATAAGACAGTCACCTGCTGTGGTATTAGCCGTAGATTTTGTATTAACTTCTATACGTCCAACCTTTGATACTCGTTGCAGCTCATTAAGATTCATCTCTGGACCTAACAGACCTTCTGTCTGTCCAAAGATTGCACCTATTAGGTCTGCTCTTTCAACGAGCCCATCAACCTCAAAGGATAGTTTAACATGATACTTGACAATTCCTGATGTAGGCATAACATTATCATCTCCTTAATCATTAACATCTGTGGGTTCGAATATTCCGTATATGTGCGTATCGGCAAATTTAGAAAAATTTCGTTAAATTAGCCCTACCTAGGATATATAATAAAAATGAAAGTTGTGGTTCTATTCAGTACTGAACGAATGACCACATGAGCAGCTCTTTGTTACATTTGGATTGTTTATCTTAAATCCTGAGCCCATGAGGCTTTCAATATAGTCTACGTTAGCACCTTGCAAGTGGTCAATGCTGTATCCATCAATCAGGAGTTTAACACCATTTTCTTCAAAGACTTGATCGTCTTCTTCTGGTTGTTTCTCAAAGCCCATTCCATAGGATAATCCAGAACAACCACCACCTTGTACATAGACTCGAAGATACTCTGGTTTTTCCTCCTCTTCTTTCATGAACTCTTTGATTTTCTCTGCTGCTTTTGGAGTAACAGTAATTGTTTTTTGGGTTTGTTCAGTTGCCATTATGTGTAAAAAGCTCGCTTCTAATTATAATAAGCTTTTCCCACTTAACCAACTAGTAATTCAATAAAATAAAAGGTAAGGTTAGGAATAGCTTATTTTTTTGATTTTTCTACAAAGTCTTTCATTCTTTGTTCACGATCTGCATGTGTGAAACAATTTCTCCAGGCAAGCAATTCTACACCAAGGCCAGTATCCAAATCAGCATTTCTTCCTTTGTTGATAGCCACTTTGGACATTTGAACTCCCATTGTTGAATTTGATGCAATTTTTTGAGCCATTTTGGTTGTTTCTTCCATTAGAGAACCCAATGGAACAACTTGGTTGACCAATCCAATTTCTTTTGCTTCTTCAGCTTTTACCATCTTGCCAGTATATACTAGTTCTTTTGCCTTTGCAATTCCAACAATTCTTAACATACGCTGAGTACCACCCCAACCAGGTGGTATACCTATAGTAACTTCGGGTTGTCCTAACTTTGCTGTATCTGCAGCAATTCTGATGTCACAAGACATTGCAAGTTCACATCCACCACCCAAAGCAAATCCATTTACTGCAGCAATTGTAGGTTGTTTGACAGATTCTACTGTTTCGGTTAAAAGCTGCCCTAGTTTTGCATATTCAACTGACTCGTCAGGAGATATCTTTGACATGTATTCAATATCTGCTCCAGCAGAGAATGCCTTTTCTCCTTCTCCAGTTAGTATGATAACCTTAACGCTATCGTCTATGTTTAATGTTTCAAATTCTTGAATAAGTTGCTTTGCTACATCTATATTCATCGCGTTGAGTTTTTCTGGTCTGTTGATCTTTACTGTGCATATTCCATCACTTTTTGATGTAGTTACTAAAGACATGAAAAAACAGAATTTCTTGCTTGAATTAAATGTTATCTAGGAACGGTTAACTCTTCCCCATTGCATCAGAGCAGATGCAGCAGCAACCCAACTTCTAATATCATCATAAACTGGCACCCCCTTTTTCTCTATCAATCCTGAAACCTTTTGTGTGTAAGGGCCTCCATTTGCGCCTATTAGAATTGGTTTTTTCTTCTTGTTTGAAAATTCTGCTAAGTAATCAATAATGATCTCATCTAAAGGATCGTCTTGGAATACGAACCATGGCATTATAATGTCTATCTTTGGATCTTCCATGAAAGTCTTAATTGTGAACTGATAGTCTTCTGCAGTAGCACCACCTGTAACATCTACAGGGTTGCCATTTCCGATGACATAAGTAGGTGGAAAGTGATCTTTTAGTTTCTTAACAGTCTTAGGAGATGCTTTGGCTAATTGTAAACCCAATCGCTCAAAATGATCAATTGCCCCAATCATTGGTCCAGCTCCATTGCTGGTTAACGCTGCCCGATTTCCTTTTGCTTTTGGTTGCCATGAAAGGGCCTTGGTAACTGCGGCAAGTTCTTGATAACTGTCAACAGAGATCATACCAGCTTGTTTGATGGCACCCATAATGATTGCGTTTGAGCCTCCCAGAGAACCCGTATGAGATGCTGCCTGCTTTGCTCCTGCTGCAGTTCTCCCACTCTTCCAAATTACGATTGGTTTTTTCTTTTCTTTTATTACCCGTTTTGCAGTATTGATGAATTTTCTACCATTACCAAAACCTTCAACATACAAAGCGATCACTTTGGTGTCGTTGTCTTTGGCAAGATACCAGATCATGTCTGCCTCATCTACGTCTGATCTATTACCATAGCTGACCATTTTAGAAAGGCCGAAGTTATCTGCAGTTTCTAAGAAGCTGATGCCCATAGTACCACTTTGAGAAAGTAGTGCAACAGGACCTTGCCGCGCTCGGACCATCCTTTCTTGTCCTTGGAAGGCACAATCCAGACGATTAGCTGCATTAAACATTCCGATACAGTTTGGTCCAATTACTCGAATCTTGTGTTTTCTTGAAAGCTCTTTAATCTGAGCTTCATAATCTGCTCGTTCTCCTCCCAGTTCCTTACCACCACCAGAAACGATCACAACATTATGAATTCCTTTTTTGGCACAAGTTTCCATTACAGGAGGAGTAACAGAAAGATCAACACAAACTACTACAAGGTCTACTTTATCAGGTATTTCCTCAAGGGAGGAATAGCATTTGATACCTAAAATTTTATCTTTTTTTGGGTTGATTGGATAGACTTTGCCCTTATAGTCATGCTTTGCCAAACTGTCCAGAACAGAATATCCAATCTTGCCAGGCGTACTTGACGCTCCAACTAGGGCAACAGTTTTTGGAGTAAAGAAGGTTTCCATATGCTGATCATTTGGTTTTTCTTTTGAAATCGCATCTTTCTTTACTTTGTTTCTTAGTATTATCTTGGCGTCTACTACATTGTATGATTTTGGATATACCACAACAGGATTGAAATCTATGCTGTCAAAGTACGGCGCATTATCAACCCCCAGTTTGCCAATTTGAACTAGTGCTTTTGCAAGCATATTCATGTCCACGGGTTTGCTTCCACGGAAACCTTTGAGAATTTTTGAGCCTTTTAGTTCCTCTAACATAGATTTTGCATCTTTTGTGGTAATTGGCAACATCCTGAAAGAAACATCCCGCATTACCTCGGTAAGTACACCGCCAAGCCCCACCATGATAACAGGTCCAAACTGAGGATCATTTTGTAGACCTACTATGAGCTCAACTCCAGGATCTACCATCTTTTCAAGTAAAATTCCTTTTACATCAACATCTTTTTTCTTAGAGAGTCTACCATACATGTCCTTGAAGGTTTTCTTTACATCCTCAATGTTATCCAGTCCAACCTTTACACCACCAACATCAGTCTTGTGTAGAATCTGAGGAGAAACAACTTTCATCACTAATGGAAATCCAAGTTTTTTTGCCTCTTTGGCAGCTTCAGCTTCGGATTTCACTAATGCATAGCCTGGAACCTTTACACCGTAACTTTTGAGAATCGATTTAGATAATTCTTCTGTAATGACTTTATGATCGGTTTGAATTATATCTTCAAAAATTTTTTTAACCGAATTCATTGTTCAAACGTTGAAAATTGTCGTTAATATATTAAACTTTGGTCAAATACGGAATACCGTTTTGAAGTTTTTTTAAAATTTCTCCATGTTATCATTAACAATAGAAATTTTTGATTCCAGATATTGGCGAATTTTATTTAGATTAATGTTTGGAATTTTTTGCAAAGTCTGTTCTGTATTGTCTAGCCAATAGTTTACCATTTCAGAGTAAACTTCCAAATAAAATTGTAAACCAACACCACTGCCATATTGAAAAGATTGATTTTCAAAGTTTGTAGAAGCTAAATATTGAGCATGGGATGCCAACAACTCAAAACTGTTTGAGGGATTTTCAAGTCCTATCACGGTTTTTCATTGGCATCAAGACACCTATTATCCACTACCTTTAACATCAGAATAAAATCCAATTTCGGTTATTGGTCCTCTGAATATTTTTCCTCCACGGGTTTTTGCCATTAGCTGAAACCCTAAACATAATCCAAAAACAGGTGTCTCGTTTTGAATTGCGTTTTGGATTAGACTTTCCTCCTTTCTTAGGTATGGAAGATTATCATTTGCGCTTTCAGGCGCGCCTAGGATGACAATTAAAGAATATCGATTCTCTGGCATGTTTTCTTTTTTTGCTTGAATAGATCTTATTTTGAAACCATCTTCCTCAATTAATGTTTCCAGAATTCCTGAACCTTCACTTCATGTATTTTGGATTAATAAAACATCTTCCACCAAGAAACAAAAACTGCTTAATATGTTAAATTTATTGTACACATGTGCAGGTTTCTTATGATGAGATCAAAGGAATAAGAGACTTGATCCGCCAATTAAATGCAGATAAAAAAAGTGTAGTTATAGTAGAAGGAAAAAAAGATTCTAAGGCTCTTAAAAAATTAGGATATATGGGAAAAATTTTGGTTTTTCATCATTTCAATGGCTTAACTAATTTTACAGATTATGTAGCAAATTATGAAAATTTGGTCATGCTCTTGGATGGGGACAGAAAAGGAAGATATCTCACAGCTAGAATTACTGAAAAGCTTGAACGAAGAACCAGTCTAGATTTTTCGTACAAGAAGAAACTAATTTCAATATCAAAGGGACGAGTAAGGTTTATCGAACAATTATCTTTGTATTATCCGTTCATCGATTAGGGCCAGAGACCTCTTTGATTATAGGCATCAACTACTCGCTGAACTGCAAGTACCATTGCCGCTCTACGCATGTCTATCTTGTGTTTTTTCGAGATGGTATGTGTGTCTTTGAATCCTCTAACAATATGTTCCTCCATCTTCTTTGCAACTTCATCAAAAGTCCAATAGTAGCCCATATTATTTTGTACCCATTCCAAATAAGAAATGCAGACACCGCCAGAATTATCTAAAATGTCTGGTATCATTACAACCTTTTTGTCATACAAAATTGGATCAGCTTCAGGGAGTGTAGGTCCGTTTGCTGCCTCCCCTATAATTTTACATTTGATATTTTGTGCTATCTTTTTATTGATTTGGTTTTCAAGTGCTGCGGGAATTAAAACATCACATTTTGTAGTCAAGAGTTCTTCATTTGATATCTTCTTTGTGCCTGGATATCCCACCACAGTTCCTTTCTTCTCCTTATGATCCATTAATTTTTGAATTTTGATGCCTTTTGTGTCAATAATTGCACCTCTAGAATCACTTGCCGCAATTATTTTAGCACCCATCTCTTCAAGATACTTTCCAGCAAAAGTAGCTGCGTTTCCAAATCCTTGCAACACTACTTTAGCTCCTTTTAGCTTTAGTTTAGCAACTTTGGCTGCTTCTCTCACACAATAAGCTGTACCAAGACCAGTTGCAACGTCTCTTGCAAGCGAGCCCCCCATATTGATTGGTTTTCCAGTAATTACTCCGTTCTTGTGTGTTACTCCTTGTAGTTTACCAAATGTATCCATTATGTGAGCCATTTCGTTTGGTGAGGTGTATACATCAGGAGCTGGAATATCTTTTTCTGGTCCAATAACTTCTGAAATCATAAATGCAAATCTTCTTGTTATCCTTTCCATCTCTCCTTGGCTAAGTTTTTCTTTTTTTGGGTTTACAAATACACCGCCCTTTCCACCACCAAGCGGAATATCAACAACTGCACATTTCCATGTCATCCATGCAGAAAGTGCCATAACTTCACGTTCCATGTATTCAACGCCACCTTGAGGATCAAAGAATCGGATTCCGCCTTTGTATGGTCCTCTATCATTATTGTGTTGGCTTCTAAATCCTGTGAAAACTCTTAGAGTTCCATCATCCATCTTTACTGGAATCTTTACTCTCAAGAATTTGTTTGGCATCGCAAGGTATTCTCTCAAACCTTTGTCTTTGATCCCTAAGACATCACAAGCATCATGGAGTTGTTTTGTGGCATTCTCAAAAGGATCAATTTTAGCCAACGTACATCGAAAGGTAAGTGATTATATTTAAGTTGCTCTATGATTTTTTAAAATATCAAAAAGAATTGCATGTTGAATAAGAATGGTTAAAGGTATACTTTTTTTGTTTTGAGTTTTCTTTCTAGTTTATAGACTGCTTCATTTAATGCTACTATATTGTATTCTAGAAAATTAGACAAGTGAAATAAGGCGCCATATTTTTCACCGATCTTGTTTACCAAGTTGTTTTTCTCTAATACTTTCATGTGGTGTTGTACTGCTTTGTAATCTAAATTGAGATCTTGGGCAAGCTGATGTGTGTTGTAAGGTTTACCCAACAAAAGCATGATTATACGAAGTCTAGTATATCCTCCTTTGGTACCTGTAAAAAGGTACAAAAGCAGTTTCCTTGTTTGCCGATCAGGTTTGTGATGATGGGAATTCTTTGACCCTAATACCTTCTTAAATTCCAATAGTTGTTCCGTACTCACAATCCTGATATGAAAAATTATGAATAAAATCCTATTCCCAAATTTCTTCCAATTCCCACTTCTTTTACCTTTAATGCTTGATAATTACCCTTAAATTGACTCGAAAAAAATACGAATTGACATGATGGGTTCTCGCGGATACGATATGACTCCTACTATGTATTCACCAGACGGTCGCATATATCAAGTAGAATATGCCATTGAGACTGTAAAGCGTGGAACATTAGCATTGGGCATAAAATGCAAAGAGGGAATAATAATGGCAGTGGAAGAAAAGCCACGGGCACTACAAACATCCCATGTTACTCAAAAAATCTTTCAAGTGGATTATCATATAGGCGTGGCAGCTGCAGGGTATATTCCCGATGCTAGAGTACAAGTTGATTATGCACGATATTTTTCTCAAGGAAACAAGATGACGTATGATGAACCAGTAGAAGTCGAAACAGTTGCAAAGTATCTAGCAGACCAATGCCACCAGTTTACCCAATATGCTGGCGTTAGACCATACGGAGTTGCACTTATTATCGCAGGCGTAGATCAAAAAGGCCCCTCAATTTATGTGACTGATCCAAGTGGAACTTTTGTTCAATATGCTGCTGTAGCAATAGGTGCAAGTTCTGAAGAAGTAACTGATTTCTTGGAAAAATATTATGAATCAAACATGAGTCTTGATGATTGTTGCGCATTGGCAATCTCTGCAATTAATCTAAAGACAGAGGAAAAGGAGGGAGTAAAGCATATCAAAATGTCAAAAATAACTGGCGAAACAAAAGGAATAGAACAAGTTTCCGAAGAAGACTTGAAGAAATACTCTGAAATTGCTAACCAAAAATATAGCCAAACATAATCCCTATAATCTGCTACTGGTTTTCAAAATTTTACAAAATGATTGCATATGGGTTTAGGAAGTTATTGGGGAGAAGTACTGCAAGTACTGAGAGATATAATACCTGTATATAACAAAGTCAACCATTTCATCTCATTAGGAAAAGACATAGAGCATAGGAAAAGGGGAATACAAGGAAAAGTCAAAGAAGGTAACATGATACTAGATGCAGGATCTGGTTTTGGAAACATGTCAAGAACGGCATATGAGATGTGTCATAGAAATGTATCAATTACTTTGTATGATCCACTAGTGCCAATGTTACAAAATACTGGCAAGCTATTTGATCAAAAACCCACAATGGCGTGTGGTATTTTTGAACACATTCCATTCAAGGATCATCAATTTGATGCAGTTCTTTGTGGTTATTCGTTGAGAGACGCAATTAATCTAAAGATTGCAATCTCGGAAATACATCGAGTCTTAAAAAAAGATGGCAGATTTGTTATCGTTGATTTAGGAAAGCCAGATGAAGCATTTGCTAGATTAGGTGTATCATTTTACTTGAGAATTATTTTACCAGTAATAGCTCTCTTTGCAGGTGGTCTGACAGGACTAAAGTTTGCAACTCTTTACGGAACGTACAAAAGATGGCCAAAAAACAAAGACTTGGAAAAAATATTACTTGAAAAATTTTCCAGAGTAGAATTTGAAAAAGACCTTATGGGCGGTGCGATTATGGTTGCATCATACAAATGAAGACTACACTTGTTCTAGTTTATGCTGTTGGATTCCTGATTGGAATTGCCTATGGTATGCATGGACCAATTCTGCCTATTTTTGCAAAAAACGTGATTGGGGCCAGTTACTCTGATCTTGGATTAATCGGATTCGCAAATTTTATTCCTTACATGTTCATTCCGTTATTCGTCGGAGTACTCCTTAACAGATTCAATAACGGTTATCTCCTTTCTTTTGGCATAGTTCTAAATTCCTCATCCGTCTTCTTATTGTCAACAGCACAGTCCGTACCAGAAATAATGGGGTTTAGAATACTTACTGGAATAGCACATGGATTTTTCTGGCCTCCATGTGAATCAATCATAGCAAAGGTTAGTGGAAAAAAAGATAGGATAAAAAATGTAGGAAAATTTGCAGGTTTTTTTGTTTCCGGATTTATGGTAGGTCCTTTGATAGGTACACTTCTCTTAGATAATGTTGGAATACAGTATAGACTGCTATTTCAAATAACTTCCTTTATCCTAGCAAGCGCAATAGTTTCTGCACTGCTAGTTTCTAAAAATAACGTAACAGGTTATTCTAGACATTTTTCTTTCTCATCCATAAAAGAGATGACTAGATTTCCAGAGATAATTGCAATTCTGATATTTTGTAATGCCACATTTGCAACTATTCTGACAATCTATCCGGCTTTTTTGAATGACAGGCAAATGAATCCAGTTGATATAGAAATACTATTCTTTATTTTTGGAGTATCACGGGTATTTATTTTCTGGATTGTAAGTAAATTTGAAAAGAATACACCAATATCAATATTGGTAGCTGTAATTGCTATATCCGCTGGCCTTGTAATATCATTTTTATCAGAATCAATAATTTATTTTGCAATTTCGCTTCTGTTGTTAGGATTTGGATTCAGTTTGTTCTTCCCCCTTACCTTGGGAATAGTTATAAGCAAAACAAGAGTCAAAATTCATGGTACTGTAATTGGAGCGTATGAAACAGTATTTGGAATAGGATGGGTAATTGGCCCAATATCTGCAGGTTTGATTTCAGAGAGTTATGGAAGTAGTGTTCCGTATCTTGTTTTCTTTATAGTTGGAAGTATCATAGCTTCTATGATTATTGCCAGAAGACGTTATCTAGTGCCTGAAAGAGTATTCGAATAGTTTGTCTTAAGATAAAGAGACAAGCTAATACTTTTATTCAAATATCCGATCGGAGATACCTACTTGAAAGGGGCAAAAGCTATAGCGGCATTATTAGGGTTATTTCTGGTTGCAAGTGTTATTCCAGTTAACGCAGAAAGTCCCGAGTTACCTCAATGGGTAAAAGAGACAGTAGCTCTTTGGTCAGAAGGAAAGATATCAAATGCAGAATTGGTTAAGGCAATAGAGTATCTTAGTGATGAAGGGACAATATCCCTATCAAGTACTGACAATGAGGAAGTATTACGACAAGTTGAATATCTAAAAGCAAAAAATGAAGTATTTCAAGAGGAAGTAAAAGAGCTAAGGGATGTCAACAAAGAATATAGAATACTTCTAAAAGGAAAGGAAGTCAATCATGGTCAACTTCCCAAATCAATCTCAAACCTATTTGAAGAATATCAAAGATTGCAAAAAGAAGTAAAACAGTTAAGGGATGTCAACAAACAGTTCTCAACACAGATTGAATCATGGATAAATCAAGAACAAGTAAGAGACCAGCAGATATCTATTGACCCTAATATCGACAAAGATATCTTGTCACAGATAGAGCCTCAGTATTTAGAACAAATGGAGAAATTGGAAAATAAAAATGAAATATTTGCCCAGAAAATAAATGATCTCCAAGAGAGAACAAACTTCTACCAGAAAGACATAGAATTGTTAAAATTAGAAAACAGTAACAAACAAGATCTTATCAAAGTTTTGAAGGAAAGAAACAACAAACATCGTAACGAATTAAATGAATTATTAAGAGATCAAAAGTCGTCTAAGAGCTTAATTGAGAAGTTAAAGTCAGAAAACAACAACAAGGCTGAACTGATCGACAATTATGAAAGCAAATTAAGTAATTTTGATCAAATAATAAAAGAAACCCATGGAACCAAAGAAAGACTTGCAGACACTCTCGAAAAATTACGATATGAAAATAGGCAGTATGAGGACAAAATAAACGAATTAAACGATGTAGTTGGGGAACAACAAAAATCACTAGTAAATCTTGATAACAACAAAGAAGAATCAACACAACTGATCAAATCACTTAATTCAAAACTGTCTAAATATGAAGATACCATAACGGCGCTTCAAGAGGGAAATAATCAATTTAAAGACGAAATAAGGCAGCTGGGTAGCTTAAAAGATAATTATCTAGAAAAAATTGAAAAATTAGAAGAGAAAAATAGTGAGCAGCGAAAAACAATACTCTCTATAATGGATAAAGCAGAAGAGTCAAATGAATTCGTTAGCTCTCTAAGCTCCAAGGTTTCTGTTTACAAGAATGTAATTCAATCTCTTGAAAGTGAAAATGCAGAATACAAATCAAAGCTAAAAGAACTTGAAAATCTCAATCATGACAAAGTTTCATCGTTAATAGATCTCAAGTCAGAAAACGATGATCTAGGTCAGCAGGTAGAAAAATTAAATTCTAAACTAGAAGATTATCAAAATACAGTAAAAACACTTGAGGAGAAAAATAAACAGTATCAAGACAAGATTACAAAGTTAGAGTCTAGTGGTTATTCTACTAATAATGAAGCAGTTAAACAACTAGAGTCAGAGAATAAAAATAAACATGACCAAATTTTATCATTAAAAGTTCAAGTAGATGAATCAAAAGAATTGGTTGATTCACTAAACTCTAAGATTTCTATCTACGAGACAAAAATAGATGATTTGCAGAGAAAAAATGGCAAATACGAAAATAAAATTTCAGCGTTGGAAAACAACAACAAAGATAATACTATCAATGCAAAAGGCAAAGTTGCCGAATATCAAACCTTAGTTACTTCACTTGAAGCTGAGAATAAAGAATTCCAAGATCAGGTAGAATCATTAAAAGACTCGAACGAAGTATTGCAAAGTAAAATAAGATTAATAGGTGATGAAAAAATTGATCAACAATTAATTCTAAATGATTTATCATCCAAGAACAAAAAATTAGAATACGAGGTTGAAATTCTGTCTCAAAATCTACAAGATAAACAGAGTCAGCTAAAACAAGTAAAAGAACAAAACGAAAAATATCAAGATCAGTTAAAGAAAAAACTATACAAAACATCTAATGTAAACAAAGGTAGTAAATCGATCCCAGATGATAATCTAGAATCACTAGAGATGAAAAACGAAAGTTATTTGGTGGAATTAAACTACTTGAAAGCAAAAAGCATAGTAAATGAAGAAGAAATAGAGACGCTGAGGGCAGAAAACGAAGAGTATAGAGTTTTGATAAATCTTCTAAAGAAAGAATCCCCAGGTCTTTCAGACTTTAACGAATTAGACTATAATGAAATCAAACAACCTGCTGGTAAAGGAGTAGTCATCTATAATAATGACAAAGTTTCAAAAAGACAACTTTCAGATAGTGAGCTCAGTCGTATTGACACTGAAAAAACATATACAATCTATGTAGGTCCTCTACCTAAGAACATTTCTGATAAACGCAATGAAGTGAAAGATGCTATAAAATATTGGAAGGAAAATGGAGTTAACTTTAGGATAACTGACTCTTCTACCAGTTCAGATGTTGCAATAAGTTGGAAGAAAGAGATGTCAAATGGATATGATGGTTATGTTATTGATAAAAGATTGATCCAGATTGGTCTAGGAAGTAGCAAGTGTGATGATGTTTGGAGGTCCTACGACTCAAATTCTGTAAAGAATGTATTGATACATGAGCTGGGCCACACATTGGGACTATCACACAGTGTAGACAAATCTAATTTAATGTATCCTATGATCCATGAAGCAAAGTTTTCATCTATTGAGAAAACTTATACAATAAATCCAGGCGAATCAGTATTTGTTAAAGGATGTTCGTTTAAAGGAGACCCTTCATACAAGTATAGTGTAAAAGTTGAAAATCCAGAAAACAAGTTTGATCTGTTCTTTGTTCCATCCATTTCAGAACAAAAAAAGTTTGAGAATGATGAGGCATTCAATTATTACACTGAGGCAAGTTGTATAGGGATAAAGAGGTCAAACCAAGATGGGATTTGTAAGAATATTGCAGATACGGCAGGAATGTTAATTGTATCTCCAGAAAGCAAAAACACGGATCAGATTAAGGTCAAAGTGACCATAGAGGAAAGATAATACTCAAAGCAGTAGATTTAATTCTAGATGTTGCCATTTTATCATGATGGACTATTCGCTTAACATAGTGGGTAGTGAGTGGATTATCATTGTCTTTGTAGTATTAGTATTGGTTCTAGGCACAAATCAACTTCCAAATGCAGCAAAAAAGTTTGGCAGAGCCGTCAACGAATACAAAAAGGCAAAAAACGAAATGGAGACGCAAATGAAGGATTTTTCCAGTCAAAATTTGGATGTAGGAGGACCCGTACAGAATGAACGTCAAAAGTTAGAGTCAATTGCAAAGTCGCTAGGCATAGATCCTGTTGGTAAATCTACTGAAGATTTGAGATACATTATATCTTCAAAAATAGGTAAAAAGCATGTTTCAAAAGAAGAAGAATCTAACTAGTTTTTTGATGTTTTAATCTATATGTATTTTTTTCTAGTCTTTTTTTAGCAAAGTTGTAATACTCTTTTACTATTTCGAATCCCAAGTATCTTCTCCCCAGACTTTTACTTACAACTGCAACTTGGCCCGATCCTAAGAATGGATCTAAAACAATGTCGTTTTGTTTACTGGAATAAAGTAAAATCTTTTCAATCAGTTCCCTAGGTAATTTAGTTGGAGTTTTATCGTCACCAGTCCAATACTCTCTTTTAATTTCCCAGACATCTTCTTTGTCCTTATAATGTAGACTGCGTCCTTCGTTTGTTTTTTCTTCTTTCTTAAATCTTGAAAAAGGAATAAACTTTCTTTTCTTTTCGTTCTTGCATACATACAAACAATGATAATGCGAAGTAACAAACTTTTTCTTTGTTACAACACCAAATTGGTACTTCCATATGATGTGGTTTACTGTTATGAAATCTACTTCTGATAAAGAATTGAGTATGTCCCTTAGATTATTCCAGCCAGAGAATACGTACATGCTGCCAGATTCTTTTAGAATGCGAAATGCTTCCCTCATCCAATCTAGTGTAAATTGGTAATAATCTTCCTGCTTAATCTCGTTGTATCCCACCATGACCCTTGAAGCAGTTCGGTTGTAATTGGCTTTTGTAGCTTTGAAATCAATTGCAAATGGAGGATCTGTAATGATTAAATCGATCTTATTTTTAGGAATAGTTTTCATTCCCTCAATGCAATTCATGTTGTAGATTTTGTTTAAAGAGAATTTCTTAAAAGGCACAACATTCCTGGCAAACAGTCTAATTTATCATATTCACTAGTTAAAAATACATGAGGACGGATAGCCCTCAACCACATACGAATTCAGATAGGTTAGTTTACTTATAATCCATCTTGTCTTTTAATTTCTTGACCTGATCCATTTCTTCTTTGAGATGTTTTTTCAATAGTCTTTCATGATCTCTTTTATGTTTCCAATAGGCGTTTAGGACGGACTGTCTTGATTTGGCTCTTTTCAGAGCACTCTGGAATTTTTTGTGGATTTTTGCTACCTCGCTTGTGTAACTTGCCATTAAAGGAAGAATATAATGATTATAGATAACTCTAAGGTGTCTATCTTATTGAACATTTACTCTGATTACCTTGACTAAAACTCATCCTATGGAAGGGTCAACGGACTCTTACCCCTCAGAGTGACAGAGGCCCGCTCAAAGCAATAAATTCAGTCTATCCTCCCTTTTACTGAAATGAAATATCCCTGTCCCTCCTGCAAGTCTAGTTTACAAATTCAAAATACATTCAACAAAAAAGTCATGGTATCTTGTTCTAGTTGTGGATTGCAGGATATCTTAGAGTTTAACAAAAATAAAGACGAGGTTTTCTTGGAATTTCTCACAAGATTTGATCAAAACAGAGTATCAAAAACAAACAATGAGACATTACAACAAGAAGGATTAGTAAGGGATGAAAAGGAAATAAACGAATGGATCGAGAATTTCAATCCTACTGAAATCACAAGATCTGTATTACAATCAAAACAAGATTATGTGTCATATTTTACAAAATTTAAAAAAGTTTCACCAGAAATGGGTTGCCTTGTTGAAGATATTGGTTTAGATGATAGATTGGTGCAGGTTTTAAAGAAAAAAAAGATAAAACAATTTTACAAGTTTCAAGAAGAATCTATCAAAGAGATAGTATATGGGAAAGATGTAATAATAGAAGCTCCAACTGCTTCAGGAAAAACAGAAGCTTTTTTGATTCCAATTATACACATTTTGAATACTAAAAATATTCCAAGTGGAATATTTGCACTTCTTATTTATCCTACTAAATCACTTGCAAGGGATCAGTACCCAAAAATTTTAGAGTTGGCCAAAAGTGCAGGCATAAGCATTGGTGTTTTTGATGGAGACACTAACTCCCAAGAAAGAGCTGATATAATTGAACGCTCTCCTCAAATTATCATTACAAACTTTGATGTTCTGCATTATCATTTGTTACATCAAACAAAGTTTTCCTCTCTACTACACCAAGTTAAATTTGTGGTAGTAGATGAAACACACATCTATTCTGGTATCTTTGGCTCAAACGTTCACTATATAATAAAACGATTGAAAAGATATTCGAATAATCTGCAATTTGTAGCATCGTCTGCTACGTTGGAAAATGCAAGTAAGTTTTGTGAACAACTTTTTGGAACAAAAATGAAATTGATCAAAGGTGCTGGTTGTAAAGGAGAAATAGAATTTACTATACTGTTTCCCTCACTTCGTAATCAGAGAGCATTGATGGTTGATTTAACAAAAAAGTTAACAGCAAAAAAACACAAAACAATTGTCTTTAGTAATTCTCATCTAAATTCTGAGTTGTTAGCCATGCAAGCAAAAAAGCAAAAGATAAAGATCAAAGTACACAGGGCGGGGCTTATGGTAAATTATAGGAGACTGGTAGAGAGAGAATTCAAAGAAGACAAACTACAAGCTATATCATGCACCCCAACACTTGAGCTTGGAATTGATGTGGGTAATGTAGACGGTGTAATATCCTCAACAATTCCTGTAAACAGACTTGTTCAAAGAATAGGAAGGGCAGCACGAAAAGGACAAAAAGGCTATGCATTTTTGGCTCTTGGCGATGATCCCATATCACAATACTACAAGAATCACCCGCTAGATTATTTCGAAGATAAAGAAAGAATATACATTGATCCCAAGAACCCCATAGTTGAAAACTACCAAGTTTTAGCAATGGCCTGCGACAAACCTATCTCAAAACATGAACTAAAAGACCACCGTGATGCAATAGATCAACACTTGAAAGATGAAAATCTAGTCTTCAAACAGAATAGATATGTGCCCAACTTTGATAATGCTATACCACTGCTCAAAGACTATAGTATTAGAGGAATTGGTAAATCTATTGACATCTTTTTGGATTCAAGAAAAGTTGGTGAGAGAAATCTGCCAATAGCTTTGGAAGAGCTACACCGAGATGCAATCTATTTTTTGGCAGGAGTCAGGTATAGAGTAAAAGAATTCTATTATCCAAAACATGAATTTGCAAAATTAGAAAAAATACCAAAAGACTATCCATATTATACGAAATCACTGACAGAAGAATGGCCCACCATAGAAACTGTTTATGAAAAAAGAAAAGCTAAAGGAATAGAGGTTGCATTTTGCAAATTACATATACAGAAGCGCGTTTATGGATACGTGACAATTGAGTTAGGACACGAAATAGCCCAAGGCAAGAAAATTCTTCTAGAGAAACCCCTCGAATACGATTTTATTACAAAGGGAATAACGTTTCACGCACCAAGACCACTACAAGAGATCAACATAGCCGAAGATGAAGATTATGTTGAAGCTAGTGGTTATCATGCAACAGAACATGTAGTAATTGAAGGTTGTAATATGATTACCGGAGGAGTTTCACAAGATTTGGGCGGTATATCTCTTGGTACTTCAGGTTTGGTTTTTGTTTATGATTCTGCCATAGGAGGAAACGGAGCAAGTAGAGCACTTTATGATAGGTTTGAAAAGGTGCTTCAAAGAAGTCACTACATCGTTAGAGAATGTCCATGTAAAAATGAGGCTGGATGTCCTCGATGTACTTTTTCGTATAGATGTGGAAATAATAACGAGTTTCTGCACAAGAAATCATGCCTCGAAGTTCTCGAGAGAGCAAATGATGGAGAAGAAACAATTCTAGAAGAGCCAACCGAGGGAGATAGGCCACTTGTTTAGTAAGATTTTAACAATAATTGTTGCTGTTATCATGTCAACAACAATACTTTCTGCAAGTGGTCAAGAACAAAGTTATGAAATAGAAATAGTTGCTGAAAATCTAAAAGTTCCATGGCAGATTGTTTTTTCCCCAGACGGTAGAATATTTTTTACTGAGAGAGGAGGGCAATTGCGAGTGATTCAAGATGGAAAGTTGTTAGATGAACCAGTTAAGTCCCTAGAAGTTGGAGCAGTGGAAGGAGGGCTCTTGGGAGTCGCGTTGGATAAAAATTTTGAAGACAATCACTTTGTATATCTCTATTATACCTACTCTGATTTTGTTTTTACCTATAATAGAGTATCAAAGTTTGTAGAAAAAGACAACAACCTTACCGAAGAACAAATTCTAATTGACAAGATACCGGGAGGACCAATCCATGACGGCGGTAGAATAAAGTTTGGTCCAGATAACAAACTATACATCACAACAGGTGAAGCGGGAAATCCCGGATTAGCACAAGATCTAGACTCCCTCGGTGGTAAGATTCTCCGAATAAATCCTGATGGGACAATACCAAAAGATAATCCGTTTGAACAGTCCCCTGTATTTTCGTACGGACACAGAAATCCACAAGGTTTGGATTGGGATCCGATAACTCAGAAATTAGTCATAACAGAGCATGGACCTTCGGGGGAAAGAGGATTTGCTCATGATGAAATAAACATAATCCAGGCCGGGGCCAACTATGGGTGGCCCACAATAGTCGGCGATGAAACAGATGCCGGTTTGGTAAATCCCTTAATCCACTCTGGTAAAAAAACTTGGGCACCGTCTGGTGCAACATTTTATACTTCGGATAACATTTCAGATTGGGAAAACAAGTTTTTTGTTGCAAACTTGCGAGGCGCTCACCTTAGAATTTTTGATCTGGATTTGAGCGAAGAGAAGATGTTGTCATCGGAGGTTTTGTTTAAAGATCAATTCGGAAGATTGAGAGATGTAGCTATAGGTCCTGACGACAACTTGTACCTATTAACAAGCAACAAAGACGGAAGGGGAAATCCAGACCAAAATGATGATAAAATTCTCAGAATTTCACCTTCCAAAGTACTTTCGCTTGATCCTCCTCGTGTGCAAATCGATAATGGGGTAGAACCAGAAAATGTAAAATGTGATTCAGACAAAGAGTTGTTACTTAAAAAGACAGATGGAAAGCCCGTTTGTGTTTTTTCTAGTACAGCAGAAAAGCTAATCAATCGAAATTGGGCAATTACGATTAAGTGATAATAGAGATTAATATGGCTGGATACAGGTGAATCTATGAAAGTAGCTTTAGTTACTGGCAGCTCTAGTGGAATTGGATATGAAACGTCACTAGCCCTTGCAAGAGAGGGTTACAAAACATATGCCACTATGCGCAATATGAAAAAATCGAAGACACTTTTAGAAAAGGTAGAGAAAGAAGGGCTTGACATTGATGTGTTAGAGTTAGATGTTGATAATAAAGAATCCATCAAAAATGCAGTTAAAAAAATCTCCTCCACAGAAGGCAGAATCGATGTTCTGATAAATAATGCAGGATGGGGTTTGTTTGGTGCAACAGAGGATGTATCAGTAGAGGACTTTAAGAAACAATTTGAAACAAATTTTTTTGGTGTATTACGTCTTATCCATCAAGTTTCCCCCCTAATGAGAAAGCAGAATTCTGGTACCATAATTAACATAAGTTCAGTTGCTGGTAGAATCGGTTTCCCTGGTTCGCCGGCTTATATTAGCTCCAAGTTTGCCTTAGAAGGTTTGAGTGAATCTTTGCGATATGAATTGGGTCAGTTTGGAATAAATGTTATAATTGTAGAGCCAGGAGTTGTCAAAACAGATTTCTTTACCTCCATGAAAGTAAGCAAGCCAAAAGATGATTCTCCCTACAAAGAGATAACTGAAAAGGTCATTTCCGGCGTTAAAATGATGGCAGAGATGGGTACACCTCCCTCAGACGTGGCAAAAACCATAATCAAGGCTATCAAGGACAAAGAACCTCTACCTAGATACATTGTAGGAAATGACGCACAAATGTTCCTAGAGGCAAAAAAGATGAAAACAGACATTGAATTTGAGAATTACTTAAAAAAGGAACTATTCTAAATCCAGTAAATCCTTCGTTAAATTGATATACACATTAATTATGATTTTTGTCAAAGTCGCTGATTTTGATGATTGTTTATGAAATGGAAGACCTTACAACATAATGGAATCTTATTTCCTCCGCCCTTTGAATCAAAGGGAATAAAGATCAAAATTCGCGGCGAATCTGTTAACCTGAATCTTGATCAAGAGGAAATGGTTTACCAGTGGGCAAAAAAGAAGGATACGCCTTATGTGCAGGATCCCGTATTTCAAAAGAATTTTGTAGATGATTTCAAGAATACCTTGCCTGCAAAATTCAAGAATATAAAATATTCAGATATTGATTTTTCACATGCATACAAAGTAGTGGACAAGGAAAAAGATCTAAAGGAGATGATGAGTAAGGAAGAAAGAAAAAAACTGGCTGCAGAACGAAAGAGGCTTCGGGACGAATTAAAAGAAAAGTATGGAAAAGCAGTCATTGATGGAGAAGAGGTGGAAGTTGCAAATTACATGGCAGAGCCTCCAGGAATCTTCATTGGTAGAGGAGAACACCCACTTAGAGGAAGATGGAAGCCCAGAATAAAACCAAAAGATGTGACATTAAACTTAAGTAAGGATGCCGAAATTCCACCTGGAGATTGGGGTAAAATAGTCCACGACAGAGATTCCATGTGGTTGGCTAGTTGGGAGGATTATCTTACTAAAAAGAGAAAGTATGTATGGCTTGCAGATACTGCAGGACTAAAACAACAAAGAGACAAAGAAAAGTACGAGAAGGCAAAGTATCTTTCCACTCAGATTGAGAAAGTAAAGGAAAGAATATTCAAAGACATGAAGAGTAATGATTTGAAGACTAGAAGAATTGCAACTGTTTGTTATTTGATTTATAGAACTTCCATGAGAGTTGGTGACGAAAAGGATCCAGAAGAGGCAGATACAGTAGGTGCTACCACCTTGAGAAAAGAACACATCAAGATAACTCCAAGCTCCATTGAATTTGACTTTCTAGGGAAAGATAGTGTCAGATGGCAAGAAACTATACCTGCAGAGGGCTATGATAAACAATTTCAAAAAAATCTACAAGAATTTCTAACAGAAAAAAAGCCAAAAGATGATGTCTTTGAAGAAATTACATCAAGGCATGTCAACTCCTATTTGGGCACTATTGTAAAAGGATTAACTGCCAAGGTGTTTAGAACGTATCTTTCAACCAAAGTTGTAAAAGAATATCTGAAAAAACACGATGATGTAAAAGACAAATCAGAGAATGAAAAATTGTATCATGCAAAACTTGCCAATTTAGAGGCAGCAGTCATGTGTAACCACAAAAGAACAATACCAAAGACTTTCGAATCAGCCCTACAAAAGAAAAGAGACCAACTAAAGAAACTTGAAAAAGAAAAGCCTTGGGAAAAAACTGTTGATATGTTACAAAAGGCAGAAAAACAAAACCCAAATACAGAAAAACAAAAAAAATCCCGAGAAAAGCGGATAAAAATGCTAAAAGACCGAATAAAAAAACAGAAACAAAAACACAAGGAAAGATTAGAAAAACTAAAGCTGCAAATCGATCTATCGGAAAAAACCAAAGACTACAACCTAGGCACCTCTTTGCGAAACTATATTGATCCACGCATCTTCAAGTCATGGACCGATGAGGTGGGAGCAGAATGGGAAAAGTTGTACACCGCTGCGCTTCAGAAAAAGTTTCTTTGGGTCAAAAATGAAAAGGCTGATTGGAACAAAATAAAGAAAGAGTCATAACATACATCAACAGTTAAAATTCATTCAATCACTTGTAATTCATGGAAAAACATGAAGCAAAGAATATGATCATTAGTGAAATTGACAAGATTCGAAACCACAAAACACAACTCAATCAAGGATGCGTTGCCTGTCATATTATTATGACATTAAGAGACAATTTTCAAAGATCAGAACAGGATTCCGCTGATATATTATCAGAAGTTTTATCAGATGATCTGAAACTAAATGAGAAATTCATAGATACAGTTGAGCAAATACACATGGTAGAAAGGAATCTGGGTGGTGCGTTTGCACTGAGGGAGAGGAAATCAAAAAATGCCTATCTTGACACTTATTTCAAAAACGTTATTGAAGAATTAGAGTCAGATTTACTCCATACTGAATTCAAACTAGTCATAAGAAAACTGATCCTAAGCTATGTAGGTTTGTATCTTGCACAAACACTTGGAGTAGACTATCATGCTGCAACTGAAGAATTGTACTACCTTCTGCGCAAAAACGACCAGAAAAATGAAAAAATAGATGATCTCATTTCTAAAATAACATCCGGTTTGTCAAGAGTATAATCAGAACCATTTAATTTCCCAAAAAAAAACCGTTTTCCTGTTGCCGGGGTAGCTCAGCCTGGCCTAGAGTGCCAGTCTCCTACAAAGGGTAATACTCATAATCTGGAGGTCGCGGGTTCGAAACCCGCCCCCGGCATACAAGCACATCACATTCGGCAGCCATTGTAGGCAAGATAGGATTGTTGTTCGATGACACTCTTAAATTCAATGTTTGATTACTGTGGATCTAGCTTGTATTGATTAATTTGTGAGGATTTTGCTTTTTCATCAGTGTTAATTGATCCTTTTGAATTATTGTTTTGGACATTTAGAAGAAGTGAAACGGATGTTGTAAATCTTTATGACACTTTGTCAGATGTAATGAGATTATCAACAGGAGGAGAGATGCTTAATTTTGGTTACTGGGATCAAGACACAATTAATCCTATCGAGGCACAGACAAAGCTTTGCAAAATTTTTGCTTCCTTGGCAGATTTTGATACAGCGGAAAAAATTTTGGATGTGGGATGTGGCTTTTCTGCTCCAGCAATACAATGGAAGTCAATGTCCAGATCTCTGGAAATTTCTTGCATGAACCTTAACTTTAACCAATTAAAACAATCCTTAAAATCAATCAAACAGAGATTTGGAACCGATGAAATTCCAGATGGATTACGCCTTCTCAATGCCACCTCAACATTACTTCCTTTTGAAACCGATTCATTTGACAGAGTTGTTGCTTTAGAGTCAGCTCACCATATGAAACCTTTTGCTAGTTTTGTAACTGAATCAAAAAGAATATTGAAAAAAGATGGAGTAATGGCCTTGGCAATACCTGTGGTTAGCAAAAAAACTCACATAGCAAAACTAGGAATTTTGTCAATAACTTGGTCCTCTGAACGATATTCTCTTGATTATATTCAATCATCATTGATTAATTATGGATTTGATATTGAAAGGATGGAAAAAATTGGTCATAAGGTGTATTCTCCTCTTGCAAATTATTACACAAGTAATCGTGAATCCATAAAAAAGAAAATACTTTCAAAATATCCATCATATGTGGAAAAAATTCTTTTTCACTCTTTACTAAAAATGAAACAAGTTTCAGAGAAAAATGTTATCGATTATATTTTGATAAAATGTAAGAATAAACCATAGCGTGCAAATTTATAGACGAAGATCCTGTCATTACAGTTGGCAGAAAAGGATAAAGATCAAAACAGAGAAAATCAAGATAGTCCTGACAACAATGAACAAGTAAAAAATGATGAAGATTACACAGACAGAAATATCACAGATCCTTTTGAATATGAATCAGGTCTAGCAAAAACCAAAAGTGGTAATACAAAGAAAATTTTAGGTATTGCTGTGGCAGCCATTCTCTTGAGTGCAATAGTTCCATTTTTTTATTTTCAACTTCAAGACACCAATTCAAGCCCAATTCAGAATAACTTGACAGAAAATACAGATGAAAGGCTAGCACAAAAGTACGGTGTGGGGGTCCTTGGTGATGATCACGCACACGCTGCAGTAATAGTTTTTGTAAATGAAGAGAGAATCAATTTCGGACTTTCACAATTTCAGCTTCAAAGCAAATACATCCACTTTGAGAATCAGAATCCATACCTTGTCCATAGGCATTCAACAAATGTTCCACTTGGGATGCTTTTTGATTCAATAGACATGAAAGTTACCCAAGACTGTATAAAACTAAACTATGATGAGATAAATAATGATATTATCAGTGGTAGGTTTTGTTCAGGAGATAAAGTCGAAAATAAACTTCAAATTTACATTAATGGAAGACTGTACAATTCCAACATTTCTGAATATGTTTTTGGACATGAAGATCGCATCCTTGTATCATTTGGTACAGGGTCTGAAAATATAATTCAAAAACAGCTGAAGTATCTAGATTCACTTCAGATTTATGACATACCAGACGAAGATGGCGAAAGGCAGAGTCCTCAAACCGGCATCCAAATTTGATTTGTTAATATGCAAATACTAGATCTTTTTCTAAAATAGCATAAAGAATCTTGAGAACAATTTTTCAATAATTACCTTAAATATCTAATGGTATTTTGTAATTGTTGTTCTTTATTGTGGAATTTAAAGTAAAAATTCAATCTTTGTGGAAAATTATTTGGAGCCTATTAGATGATAAGATCCCTGCAATACCTGAAAGTGGCGTTAGAGATTGCCTTATCAAGTATTGGCGTAGGAAATCAAGTAAATAAGTTTTTGTGATATTCTTATCTAAATCTGGTTTCAAGCTAGATAAAACGTAAGAAGAACACGGTTAGAATCTGTAGGAATATTCTGCAAATCGCTGTATCAGGAATTAAGATAGGAAATCGATGGCGCCGAGAGGGAGATTTGAACTCCCGATCCCTTGCGAGAACGCGCTTTATGGTGTTTTAATTTCCAGGCGCGCGCCCTACCAGGCTAGGCTACCTCGGCATGTTTGAAGACAAAATTAAAGGGAAAAGTTGATTATATAATATCTTACACTCGATTTTTTTAATTTAAAATCCCACTCCAAACTATTTCAAAATGTTAATTGCGGTTGAATCTTTTATCAAGTTATTATGTTTATCAAATCCTTCCGCTTGAATTTTGTATCTGCCTTCTAATACAAATTCTCCATCATTTTTTCTTTGATCCCACTCAAAGGAAACTTTTTCATTTGGAGCAAGATGAGTAATCAAAGGAATCCCGAGAGGAGAGTATATTTGCCTGCCTGCTAGAGTTGTTATTTTTACACCATACGAAGTATCAGAAAAAGTAAGATCCTCTTTACCAGAGTTAATGATGTTAAATGGAATACTTTGTCCTTTTTTGAAATCTTTACTATCCAAAATAACAGATACTGAAGCTTCTTGTCCAGACTGACCAGCTATATTACCTGTTATCTTGCCCACAGTCAATCCAAAAATCGCAGCTGAAACAACTCCTACTGATACTGCAATAACCAGACCTTTTGGAATCAATCTTAAATTACCGATTAGCTGGTTTATGAGCTACAGGTTTTGAATGCCATTTCTTTGGATAAACATTCGGAGCCATGATGATTCTTTTACTTCGAAATGCGTATCCTTTGGTTGCATCTTTTATTTCATCTTCGTTCATTAAAGATTCTGCTAGTGCCACGACTTCACCTTTCTTAGTATATATTCCTACAAGATCACCCTTTTTCAAATTGCTAGAAATTTCAAGAATTCCTGGAATGGCAAGTTGAGCTCCATGACATAAAGCATCAACTGCAGAGTCTCTTATTACAACTGCTTTTATCTCACTCAAGGCATATTCAACAGGTTTGATCATTTCCTTTAATTTTGTAGAGTCTTTTTTTTCATCCCATACTGCAAATGCATCTGCCAATTGGTGTAGGGTTACAAGACCGCCTTTTTCTGTAAATTGATCTACACGTGTCCTACGCAACTCAACCATACTAGCACCTGGTCCCAATATTTCTCCTAGATCATAAATGAGTTTTCGGATATAGGTTCCAGCCTCGCATAGAACTCTCAACAGAATTAGTCGTTCCTTTTGTTCCAAAAGGTCTAGCTCGTAGATGTTTCTGGTTCTGGTTTGCCTAAGCACTGAAGACCGTTGGGGTGGTTTTTGAAAAATTTCGCCAACTAGCTTGGCAAGGGTTTCTGTAAGCTTTTCTTTAGAAGGCAGAGAATGTAACCTGCCCAATGCATGATATTCTTTTGGTCCTAGTAACAACACACCAAGCGCTTTTGTTGCCTCGCCTAGTCCAAGAGGCAATACTCCAGAGACTTGGGGATCTAATGTTCCACTATGACCAATCTTTGATAATTTCAATATCCTCTTTGTCCATGCTACAACCTCGTGACTTGTAGGCCCAGGTGGCTTATCTAACAATATTATACCATAGTTTAAGAGCTGATCAAACGGTCTTTGATCATAATAATTACCATATGCATCATCAGTAATGTCCTGATCAATAACGGTAAGATCCTTTAACTGTTTTAGTTTCAAATCAGTTTTTTCACCGTCTCTTTGGATATTTTAATTACTTCGCTAGCATCACGATTGTCGGTATCTATAATCTCATCAAATATTTCAGGATCAGCTCCAAATTCAAAATTGTATAACTTTTTGTATAAGGCCTTGTTCTTGTCATAGCGCTCCTTTGTGATAGCGTAAGCCTCATCTGAACTCAAATTGTCCCTCGTTTGCATCCTCTTGATACTGCTTGAATGTGATCCATCTAACCAAATTTTAATTCCATTTTCTACTAACCAAGGAAGTGTATAACTTGTAATTACCATTCCTCCATCTTTGAAAAGTTCAATTAACTTTTGATCAACCTTTTTATCAAATTCACTATTTTTCTCACGTTGTCTAAGAAAATCCATTCCGCCCTTAGTATCCCACCAATCATCACCCGAAGTAGTATAACCCTCCTCTTTTGCTAATTCCTTTAGTACATCTCCTCCCCCAAGGTATTTTAAACCAAATTCTTCTGCAAGAGCCTTCGCAACAGTAGTTTTACCTACTGCAGGTGGTCCAGAAATTACAATCGATTTTTTCAACTAAGATCCATCGAAGTCTTGGTCACCTTCATTATAATTCCACTAAACGCAATGGATGAAAGAAAATACCAAGCCCAAAAGTAAATCTCATTTTCCTGATTACATATTTCCCCATCTACCTTTTCAGGAGTACATGTTAGTGAAAAAAAGTCACCTGGTATCACATTAAGTGATACAGGAGATAGTCCTACTGTGAACGAGAATAGTGGAGGCAGAACAAAATAAAATATCAAAATCAGGGGAATAAAAGTAATCATCATAGGTCTCATGTTCATCTGCATCATCTCCATGCTTAACTTGTTCATATAGGCGGATTTTTTGTTAAGCTGTGCTATCTTTTCTTGATCTTTTGCTTTGAATGCGGCCATCCTTTCTTTCTGCCATGCTCTTGTTTCCTTCATTATTCGTTTCAATTTTGCTTGGTCTACCATTTTCTTTCTAATGCCAGCATTAAAGAGATTTAAAAGAATTGCAAAACCCATAATCCCAAGCATTGAAGGAATAACTCCTTTGATTATGGGATCTGCACTTCCCAATGGACCCTCTCTTAATCCAAAAAAATCACCCTGAAGAAAAATCGATTCAATGAAATGAAAAACAAAATTAAATTCCATAGTCATATCCCTATTGCTTTAATTACGTCTATTGCCGTTTCTTGAACCTTTCCCTCTCTATTAAGAACTGATTTCATCGGAGCCCCAGATAGAACTGAGCAAGTAGCTAACATGGCATCTTGTACAGCAAGTTCTTTTTTTATAACATCTATTGAAACAATGTCCCTGTTTCTGGTGTCATCTTTCATACGTCTGTTGTAAATTTCTTCAGGTCTTGCAGAGACGGAGATAAAATTTGCTGGTTTGATTATGTCTAATACGTGTGCAGGTAGTCCCGGATAAAATCCTGAAAGTGTAGAGATAAATGCGTGCGTATCTATAATTACTACATCTTCTTCTTGTTTTGCTATCTTTTCAGCCGCTTTTTTTTGAAACTGTCGTTGTGGTTCCATCGGTAATTTTCTTAGTTCATCTCTATCATTTATGCCGTTTTTCTTGGCTTCCTCAAACATAGCAGTACCGAAACTTTGAACGATCACGCTTTTTTCATCTTCTTTTAGTATTTTTGCAACTTCATTAACTAAAGTAGTCTTTCCTACACCTGCTATTCCAACCATTACAATTTTTTTACTTTCTACCAAGTAAAGCACCAAGCCTTGGCATGACTACTTCAACGTTTTCTCGTACTAGTTGATTATAGTAATTGATCAGTATGTCAACCATTAACAATATACCAATACCCGTACCAAAAACACCTAAAACATCAGAAGTACCAGCCAATGCTCCAAGGATTAATGAACCGATTATAGTTACAGAAGGAATGTATTTGTTAAGAAGAGCTTCAATGGGTTTATTAGATCTACGGAATCCCGGAATTTGTACGTCAGCATCTAAGAGGTTTTTTGCCGCACTCTTTGGAGAAAGACCTCCCAGCTCTACCCAAAGTTTTCCAAATACAACAACAATTCCCATCATAAAGATAACATAACCAACAGCTCTTAGAGGATCAAGTGCGGCAACATCCAGTCCTCTGGGCGGCGTAACGTAATATATCAATCCACCAATAGGTGTGGATGGACTTGTAGGATCAAACTGGCCTATCAGGTTCATAAACGGATTATTGTTTCTTGGGTTAAAGTTAGCCCAAAACATCTGTCCAATGAATACTGCATTTGCAGTCAATGCAGATGCCAAGATTACTGGAATGTTTGAAACGTACATGAGTTTGATTGGATAAACTGCAGAAAATCCTCGATATTTGGTAGAAACAATTGGGATTTCTATTTTCATTGTTTGCGTATACACCAACGTCAGCAGAACTCCGCCCGTTAGAAGTAAGCTGAATATGCTAGGTAGTTGGTTTGATCTAAAGAAGACATTTGAGAGATCACCTGCTGCTAAGGATTGGCCCAAATAAGGAATAATTCCTATTGTCCCGCCATCTCCTGCAGGCAACGGGCTAAATAGACTCCACAATATCTGTTGAGCAACTCCAGCCATAATGAACAAGCTTATTCCACTGCCTAAGCCCCACCCTTTCTGGATTAATTCATCAAGAAACATAATGATTATTGAAGCGGCCATAAGTTGGCCTACCAGAATATACAACACAGTAGGGTCTGTAATTCCCGGTCCATAAACTGCAATTCCATACACTGTAGCTTCAACCACGATTACAACGTAGGTTACCAGTTTTGTTGCAGTTTGAAATACTCCTCTCTCTTCTGGATTTTTAAAGTTAAACTTCAAAATCTCTGAACCTCGTAGTAATTGCATCAAGAGTCCTGCAGTCACAATAGGACCTATTCCCAATTCGACAAGAGTTCCTTGTTGCGAGGCAAAGATAACCCTGGCAAAAGCAAGGAAATCAAATTCTGGCGTTGTTGCCCCAAACAAAGGGGTTTGTCCCATCACCATGTAGATTAACAAAGCAAGGCCTGACCATAGAAGCCTTGTTTGAAGGGTTAGTTTCTTTTTTGGTTTTGGAACTTGAGGAATATATGGTTCAGCTTTAACGACTACTTTTCGTATAAATTCAGTTGCGGTTCCCTCAACCATCGCTAATTAACACCTCACCGCCGGCTGATGCTATTTTCTCTTTTGCAGATGCAGTGGCTCTCTTTACCTTTATGGAATATGCGTTTGTGATTTTTCCGCCGCCAAGTAGTTTATCGTATCCTTTGTCATCCAAGTCAATTATCTTCTTGTCAGCTTCCGTTTTTCCTATTTTCAAGAATAGGTCATCAAGGTCCCTAATGCTAATCCATTTCTTAGTTATAGTAGGGCGAGGTGGGTGAGTACTATCATGACCAAAATGTTTCGGGTCAAATTTTAAAGTGGAACTAAAATGATGCTTTAGCATACCAGAAACTCCAACACCGCCTTTGTGACCGCTAGCTCTGTGTTGTCCAATCTGCCCCCAGCCATGTGTTCTAGAACCTCTTAGTCTACGTACTTTCCTTAATCTCCTTGCCATCTATATCATCCTCCTAACTAAATCTCCTAGGTCTCGATTTTCGCCTAGTATTCCTCTTTGACCATACATTCGTTTTGTGCTTCGCTTAAATCCGTGTTTTGGAGGTGCTAATGCAAACCATGGCTTTAATGGTTTTAATTTTGTAAGCGAGGTTTTTCCTTCAGAAAGTGATGTAGCCAGATCATCAACACTGCTAAATCCTAATTCTTTTGCATCATCTTCAGTTATCTTTCTATAACCTGATTTTCGTCCTTTCTTGTCTAGTAATTCCTTGGCTAAATCATAATCAACTTCATTCCAACAGATGTAATGTTTTATCTTATTGAGCATTCCAAGAGTGTTTTCTTTTGCAGGGATTATAGTCGCCCTATACTTTTTTTCTAATTTAAGAAGTCTCATAGTGGACTTGGCCCAATGAGGGATGTCAACTTGGCCTTTGATTCTTACTACAAGATAAGCTTTAACCATAATTATTCAACCCTGACTGAATGTTTGTCTTAAACACTGCAACAATGCCTTTGATGTAGAATTCATTGTAGCAGTAGAACCCTTTGCGCTTGTCCATGCATCTCTAAGTCCAGCAAGTTCTAAGAGTCGTTTGATCTTTCCTCCAGCTACCAAACCAAGACCTCTCGGAGCTGGATAAATCTCTATTGTAACGCTTCCTCCTTTTCCTCGTACTTTGAACGGAACAGAATGTTTTTGATCACATCTACATTCCCAGCTACCACAACCTAGTTTTACTGGACTTACATTAAGATACGCTTGATTGTTTGCCTTTTCAATTGCTATTCTCATCTGTTTGGATTTACCTTGTCCAACACCTAACCATCCATTCTCATTTCCTGCCGCTACAATAGCTTTGAATCTAGTGGATTGGCCGTTAGCAGTCATTTTTTGAATAATCCCAACATCAACTACTTCTGTCTTCAGATCAGGTAGAAGTTTCTTTATTATTCCCGCTTCTTGTACCCTTATACCACTCTCCAGAATTTCTTCCATTGAATTTATTTGCCCAGTTGCAACTTTTTGTCCTAGTATAGTTTTAGGAATCCATTCCTCTTCGACTTTTTTTGTTTGTGTTTGACTCATGTTTTCACCTCGTTATCTATGACCGATTTTAATTCAGATATGTTATTTTTTACAGTAAGATGTTCTCCATTTATTCTCTCTGATGTAGGAAAGGTTTCTGGGTTGGAAGGGACGTCCATGCCTGCATCAACAACACCCTTCAGAGCAGCAGCCATCCTTTGGGTATATTTTCTTGTGCCGCTATACAAAATAGCACTCTTTGAACCGTTTGCCAAGGCTTTCTTGCCTGCTAAATAACCAGTAAGATAAGCAGCTGGTACGTTTTTTCTAGATCCTTTCCAGCCTTTTTTTGCCAAATAGCGAGAATGGGCAGATGAAACTACCTTGTCTCCATTATATTCAGGTTTGTGCACTTGGACCTGAGTATTTTCATTTGAAATATGAACAGTAATGAAATTATGTTTACTTGTTCCCATTAGCATAGTGTATCGTTTACGATAGTTTGTCTTCTCTTCTCTAAGTCTTCTTAATATTTTTGAATAGGGCATGTACAGGGCAAAAGTCTGAAGATTCTCTTATAAACGTTAGAGACGAATAATGGAAGACAGTAAGGCTTTTTGTGTGTGTAATCGATTTTCAGCTTCATCCCATACAGCTGATTGAGGACCATCAATAACTTCAGAAGTTACCTCACTACCACGTTTAGCTGGAAGACAATGCAAAAAGATCGCATCTTCTTTTGCCTTGGCCATTAAATTTTGATTAACTTGGAAATTTGGCAGGAATTTTTTCACTCTTTTAGGATCTCTAATATGGATAGACGTAAAGGTGTCGGTCATAACTACATCGGCATCCTTGACTGCTTTCTTTGGATCTTTTGTTAAGGAAATTGTGGTTTGTTTTTTTGTTTCTTGAAGAACAGTTTTATCTGGTTCAAATCCTTTGGGAGTTGCTATGGAAAGTTCAGTTCCTGTTAAAGCACAACCATATAACAATGAATTACAAACATTACTTCCGTCTCCCACCCAACCGATTTTTAGATTTTTGAATTTATCTTTCTTCTCCTTAATAGTCAAAAAATCTGCGAGAATCTGACACGGGTGAAATGTATCGGATAATCCATTAATTACTGGAATTGTTGACATCTGTGCTAAATCTACCAATACGTTATGATCATATACTCGCGCCATTATACAATCAGTATACCTAGAAAGTGTTTTTGCAGTATCCTCCATTGTTTCTCCTCTAGCCAGTTGCATTTCATTTGATGTAAGATTAATTGCGTGACCACCAAGTTGAAGCATTCCTATTTCAAAGCTCACTCTGGTTCTAGTAGATGGTTTCTGAAAAATCATAACAAGTGTTTTATTTTTTAGATAAGTTTTGGTTTTG